>Ga0163108_10004178_pt1 | contig 10230 bp, 6 predicted proteins | sample Fk1155metaG_FD_109644 | JGI IMG/M metagenome (GOLD analysis project Ga0163108, IMG submission 109644) | Marine microbial communities from the Central Pacific Ocean - Fk160115 155m metaG | ecosystem: Environmental > Aquatic > Marine > Oceanic > Photic zone | place: The Central Pacific Ocean...
AAATTCAAATAGGCATGAATTTAACAAAAGGGTTAGGAGCTGGCGCAAAACACAACATTGGTCAAGCAGCAGCAGATGAATCTATAGGCGAAATAGTGAATTATATTCAAGGAAGTAATATGGTTTTTATTGCAGCCGGAATGGGTGGAGGGACTGGTACAGGAGCTTCACATGTGATTGCTAAAGCCGCAAAAGAATTAAATATTTTAACTGTTGGTGTAACTACTTTACCTTTCTCATATGAAGGTCCAAAAAGAATGAGAAGAGCTTTAGAAGGACTCGAAGCGTTAAAAAAACATTTAGATACAACAATAGTTGTTCCAAATCAAAATCTTTTTAAGATTGCTAGCGAAACAACAACATTTGAAGAATCATTTCATCTTTCAAACAATGTTCTAAAACACGGAGTACAAAGTGTTACAGACTTAATGGTAAGACCAGGGATGATAAATTTGGACTTTGCTGATGTGGAAACTGTAATGAGCTCAATGGGTAAAGCGATGATGGGAACTGGCGAATCAGATGGAGAAAACAGAGCAATGGCAGCAACTGAAATGGCTTTAAACAATCCATTAATTGACGAGTATTCTTTAAAAGGCGCGAAAGGATTATTAATAAATATTACAGGAGGAAAAGATCTAACTTTATTTGAAGTTGATCAAACAGTTCAAAAATTAAGAGCTGAAGTTGATCCTGAGGCAGAGTTAATTTTTGGTGCCATCAAAGATGAAAATATGAATGGTAAAATGAGAGTATCAATAGTTGCTACCGCTTTAGATGGCCATAAAACTGATTCTAATACAGTTTTAAACATGGTTTCTCGAATACAAAATAGAAACAATGGTTATTCAGAAGGATTATTTTCTCAAAATACAAATAATATAGAGAACAATACTTTTAATTCAATTGAAGGATCAACTGCTTTAAAATTAGACGAAAAATTTGAAATTAATGAAAAAGAAAATCAAACCATTTTAAACAACATAGAAAATGACATAACAGAGTCAGGGAGCAACAAGATTAACGAAGAAACTAATGCAGATAACATTCCCAATGGCGTTTCGATAGAGAACGCATCATATATGGAAAATAATGTTGAAAATGTTGTAATTTCAAGCAATAAAAATGAGGAACATATACCTCAACTTTTTTCAAGCGAGCATGAGACTGAAAGTGAAAATAATTTAGAAGAATTTAGTAGTTCAGGCACGGAAAAATTATTTGATCAGGAAACAAATGAAGAAGAGGATTTTGAAATTCCTGCATTTTTGAGAAAACAAAAATTTTAATGATAAAATTATATCCCCATGATCAAATCAACTTCATCACCGGATTTTTCCCATTTTCCGGTGATGTTGGATGAGGTAATTAAAATTTGTTCTCCCAACAAAGGTGGAGTTTACATAGATTGTACATTTGGGGGAGGTGGTTATTCAAAAGGAATACTTAACTTTTCTAAAACAAAAGTAATAGCTTTAGATCGTGATGGATTTATTCAAAATATAAGTAAAAAATTAGAAAAAAAACATCCAAATAGATTTTTTTTTCATCATAAAAAATTTAGTGAGTTGAATACTGTTATCGGCAATCAATTAGTTGATGCTGTTATATTTGATTTAGGTCTTTCATCTATTCAATTAAATAATCTTGAGAGAGGCTTTTCTTTTAATTCTAAAGACAAACTAGATATGTCAATGGGGCTTGGAAATATTTCAGCAGCTGAGGTGTTAAATAATGCTACTGAGCTAAAATTAAAATCTATTATAAAAGTTTTAGGTGAGGAAAAAGAAGCATCCAAAATAGCAAAAAATATTGTTATAGAACGCTCAAAAAAAGAAATTACAAAAGTTGATCAATTAGTAGAAATTATCAAAAAAAGCAAAAAAAGAAATTTTACTTCCAAGATAAACCCTAGCACAAAGACTTTTCAAGCTTTAAGGATATTTGTTAACAAAGAAGTTACCGAGTTGGTTGAAGGCATTGTGAATGCAACGAAAGTTTTAAAGCCAGGAGGAAAAATACTTATTGTAAGTTTTCATTCTATAGAGGATAGAGTTGTAAAATATTTTTTTAGCAATTTTTCTTCAAACAAATCAAAACCATCGAGGTATTTTCCGGAAAATAATGATATAAAAATTTCGCTTTTTAATGATTATAAAAACAAAATATTTAAACCATCCAATCTTGAAGTAATTAAAAATCCGTCATCGCGATCAGCAAAATTAAGGTTTGCAACGAGAAGTAAAGATAAATTTCTTTATCCTTACGATTTGTTAAAAAAATTTAAAAAATATTTAGAGCTGGAGCGTTCACATGTTTAAATTCAAGTTAATTTTATCAGTGTGTATTTTTTCAATGCTAATAATTTTTACTTCTATAATTAAAAATCAAACAAGAATTATTGAAAAAGATATTAAGAAAATCAACAGAGAAATTGCAGATGTTAAAAAAGATTTATATGAGACAGAGTTAGATTATTCATATCTATCTTCACCGTATAGTTTATCCCAAAAAATTAAAGACTTAGCTTTAACTGATTACATACCAATGGATTTTTCAAGGATATATTTTAATTATGAAGATTTTATTGAGTCAAAAAAAAAAATAACAATTCTTAAAATTGATAATGAAAAAAAGACAAAAAAAAAATAAAAATTTTAATATAAATCAAAAAAGTTTTTATTTTGAAGATTATTTTGAAACAAATCAAAAAAATAAAAAAGTCAAAAACTCTAATATTTCTCAAGATAGAATTTACCTTCTTTTTTTTCTCTTTTTTTCTTTGATAATAATATTTTCTACAAAAATTATTTTTGTTTCATTAAAAAATTTAGAAATATACAATCAAACAAACAATACATTTAGTTTTATTCCTTTAAGACGAGATATAATCGATAGAAATGGAACTTTAATATCTAGAAATGTAAAATCTTTTCATGCAGCGATAAAGCCCAATCAAATCAAAAATAAAGAAAATTTTTTAATTAATATTAAGTTAAATTTTCCAGATTTATCTTTGGAAGATATTAAAAATAAATTTAAAAAGGGAAAATATTTTTATCTTAAAAGAAGACTAGACCAGAATGATAAGGAAAAATTATGGGCTCTTGGAGAAAAAGGTATTATTTTTGAACCATTTCAGTCCAGAATTTACACTCATGCTAATTTATATAGCCATATACTTGGTCAAGTGGATTATGATAACTACGGCATTTCTGGAGTTGAAAAATACTTTGATAGAGAATTGAAAGACAAAAAGTTACTCAATAATCCTTTACAATTAACTTTAGATACTAATATTCAATACTTAATTGACGATGAACTTAACAAATCTATAAAAATTTTCAAAGCCACTGGTGGAGCTGCTTTATTGATGAATGCAAAAAATGGTGAGGTTTTGTCATTAGTTTCTTTACCTAATTTTAACATTAATAAAAGAAAAAAAATTACAGATAATAATTATATAAATAAAATAACAAAAGGTGTTTATGAACTTGGTTCCATTTTCAAAACTTTTACGGTTGCGCTGGCCATTGAAAAAAATTTAGTAACATCTAATACAATAATTAAAAATATCCCTAGAAAAATTAGATGTTCTATTCATGAAATATCAGACATTAAACAGTTTCCTAAAGATTTGTCAGTAGAAGAAATTTTAATTAGATCTTCAAATATTGGCACATTGATGTTAGCTAAAAAAATTGGAAATCAAGATTATAAAGATTTTATTAAGGAAACGAATTTGTTAAATACTCCAGAATTTGAGCTAGAGGAAGTTGGAACTCCCTTAAAATTTAAATGGAATAAATGTAAATTAGAAACTATTTCTTATGGTCATGGAATAGCAGTTACACCTTTACAAGCAGCTGCAACATATGCCTCAATAACAAATGGTGGATACTTAATTAAACCAACAATAGTAAAGAAAAAAGAATATCAAAAAAAACAAAGAATAGTTTCTTCTGAAACCAGCAAAAAGATAAACACTATTCTGAGAAAAGTTGTAACTGAAAAGGAAGGAACGGCTAGTTTAGCTGATATTTATGGTTATGATGTTGGAGGCAAAACTGGAACTTCTCAAAAGTATGGAAATAAAAATAAAAATTTGAACACATTTATTTCAGTTTTCCCTTCAAAAAACCCAAAATATGTTCTTCTTGTGATGTTAGAGAATCCACAAGTTGCGTCTGACTTAATTTATAATTACAGAGGCATGAAGATTAAGGGGAGCAGAAATGAGGCAGGTTGGAATTCTGTTTATACTGCTGGCAAAATTATAAAGAAAATTGGACCTATTTTAGCCATAAAAAACAAAGAATTTTACAAAGAATATGTTGCTAAAAAATCTAATTAAAGATTCTCCCTCAAATCTTAAAAACTTAAGAATCAGAGGCTTAGCTATTAATAGCAAAAATGTTAGAAAAGGATTTATTTTTTTTGCAATAAAAGGCCATAATGTAAATGGCGAAAAATATTTTAATGAAGCAATTAAAAAAGGAGCAATTGCAATTATTTGTTCTAAGAAGTTTAAAATTAAAAGCAACAAAGTCAATTTAATCAAAACCAAAAATGTAAGAAGTGTATTAAGTGAGGCAACATCAAAATTTTACAGATCAAAACCAAAAAATATTATTGCAGTAACGGGCACAAATGGAAAAACATCTGTTGCAGACTTTTTTTACCAAATATTTGACAAAAACAATTTACCAGCAGCTTCAATCGGAACACTAGGAATTAAATCTAAGAAAAAATTTATTAAAACCAACCTTACTTCTCCAGATATAATCACACTTCATAAAAACCTTGAAGTATTAAAAAATGATAAAATTGATAATGTAATAATTGAAGCATCAAGCCACGGTTTAGCTCAAAATAGATTAGACAATTTAAATTTTAAAGCAGGTATATTTACTAATTTTAGTCAAGACCATCTAGATTACCATAAGACAATGAAAGCATATTTGAAATCAAAATTGATTTTATTTTCAAAATTATTACCAAAAAAAAGTAGTATTATTACTGACAAGAAAATCAAAGAATACTCAATATTAAAAAAAATTTCTAAAAAAAGAAAATTAAATATTTTTGATATTAATAAAATTGTAAATAGAGCAAATAACATCCCATCAAATTTGATTGGATCATTTCAAATTAAAAATTTATCTATGGCAATGATTGCTGCAAAAATATGTAATTTAAGTGATAATAAAATCAATAATGCAATAAAAAAAATCAATACAGTGGAAGGCAGATTAAATCTGATCAAACAATTTAATAATAAAATTAAAGTATTTATTGATTATGCTCACACACCTGATGCGCTAAGAGTGGCACTTAAATCGTTAAAAAATACTTATAATTCAAAAATTTCTTTAGTTTTTGGTTGTGGAGGCGAAAGGGATTTTAAAAAAAGGCCAATCATGGCAAAAATTGCAAAATCTTTTTGTGAAAAAATTTATGTGACTGATGACAATCCTAGAAAAGAAAATCCCCAAAAAATAAGAAAGGAAATAATTTCAAATCTCAAGGGGAGTATTTGTTTTAATATTGGAAATAGATCAAAAGCAATTGAAAAAGCTATATTAAATGCTGAACACAATGAAGTGATTTTAGTTGCAGGAAAAGGACATGAATCTTATCAAGATTATGGAAATAAAATAATAAATATTTCAGATACTAAAATAATTAAAAAGATAAGAGTAAATAAAAAAACATTTAATAGAAAAAAACAAAATTATTTATTTAATTCAAAAATATTAAATAAAATTTTTAAAAATAAAAAATTTTATAGATTTAACGGACTAGCAATTGACTCAAGATATGTAAAAAAAGATAATTTATTTTTAGCTATAAAAGGGAAAAACAATGATGGAAATAAATTTATTCCAAAAGCTATTGGTAAAGGAGCCAGTTATATTATTTCATCAAAAAAAATAAAAAAAAATAAAATAATTAAGTTTAATAATCCAATATCTTTTTTAAATAATTTTGCCAAATTAAAAAGAGAAAATTGTAATACAAAAATTCTAGCAATAACTGGAAGTACTGGCAAAACAACTTTAAAGAATATGCTTTATTCTTTGCTTCAAAATTACGCCAGCACTTATGCATCACCAAAATCTTATAATAATCACTTTGGAGTTCCATTAAGCTTGTCCAATCTTAATTTTGATAATTATTTTGGAATATTTGAAGCTGGCATGAGCAAAACTGGAGAAATAGATCAATTATCAAAAATGATTAAACCTAATTTAGCGATTATTACCAACATTGCTGAAGCTCACATAGAAAACTTTAAAAATATAAAAGAAATTGCAAAAGCAAAAAGTGAGATTATAAATAATATACAAAATAATGGGACAATTATTTTGAATCGTGATGACAAATTTTTTAGTTTTTTGAATAAAAAAGCTCAATTAAAAAAAATTAAAATAATTACATTCGGCAAATCAAGAAAATCAGATATTAAACCAATAAAAATTAAAGAACACAAAGGAATTAAAAAAATTTTAGTGTGTGTAAATGATGTAAATCTAGAGTTAGAAATTAAAAATGTAAATATATATAATGTTCTTGCTTCTTTAGCTGTATTAAGAGCATTTAATTTAGATCTTCAAAAAACTGTAAATATTTTTAAAAGCCTCGAACCATCTGATGGTAGAGGCAAGATACACAATATTAAAAGATATAATAAGAAATTTAGATTGATAGACGAAAGTTACAATGCAAGTCCTTTTTCGGTAAAAAATGCTATAAATAGTTTTTCAAAAATAAAGAAAGGCAAATTTAAAAAGTATTTATTGTTAGGCGATATGCTTGAGCTTGGTAAAAAATCAGAAATTTATCATAGAGAATTATCCAAACTTATTAACAGTTCAGATATTGATAAAGTTTTTGTAAAGGGAGAAAAGATTATTTTTACTTATAAAAATTTAAAAAAAGATAAATGTGGAAATATTTTTCAATGTAATCAGGATATCGACTCAATTTTAAAAAATATAATCACTAATAATGATTATTTGATGATAAAAGGTTCTAATGCAACAGGATTAAATATTGTTAGCAAATCAATGATAAAAGGAATTAATGTTATTTAACTTACTTACATCTTTTATAGTTCATTACTCTTTTCTTAATGTATTTAAATATCTAACATTTAGGACAGGTCTTTCAGTAGTTACATCTCTCATTGTTGTATTTATTATTGGAGGTCCTCTAATAAGAATTTTTTCTGAAAATATGATTTCTGGACCTATAAGACGAGACGGACCAATTGATCATATTATCAAAAAATCTGGAACACCTACAATGGGAGGAGTGATTATCATTATTGGTATGCTCACCAGTACTTTGTTATGGGCTGATTTAAACAATATATATATTTGGACTTTAATATTTGTTTCTTTAAGCTTGGGATTATTGGGTTTTACTGACGATCTTTTAAAAATAAAACTAAAAAATTCTATAGGATTAAACTCTAAACTAAAATTTTTTGGTCAATTAATTATTGGTGTTTTAGCTTTATTTATTTTAATTAAGTTTTCAGAACACGAGTTTTTGTATAATCTTTACTTTCCTTTCTTTAAAAATCTTATTTGGCAAATGGGCTTTTTCTTTATTCCTTTTGGATTATTTGTGATAATTGGAGCATCGAATGCAGTAAATTTAACTGATGGACTTGATGGTTTAGCAACGGTTCCAGTAATGTTAGTAGCAATTTCTTTCACATTAATCTCATATGTAGTTGGAAATACGATTTTTTCAGAATATCTAAAATTACAATACATTCCTGATGTTGGCGAACTTTCTATTTTTTGTGGTTCAATTGTAGGGTCTTGTCTTGGATTTCTTTGGTACAACGCACCTCCTGCTAAAATCTTTATGGGAGACACTGGCTCTTTATCATTGGGAGGTTCACTAGCTGCAGTTGCTATAATTGTGAAACATGAAATTGTTTTAGCAATTATTGGAGGGTTATTTGTTCTTGAAACTGCTTCAGTCATAATTCAAGTAATCTCTTTTAAACTAACAGGAAAAAGAATTTTTATGATGGCGCCAATTCACCATCATTTTGAAAAAAAAGGTTGGGCAGAATCTACAATAGTAATTCGATTTTGGATTATTGCTATAATTCTGGCTTTAGTCGGTTTAGCGACATTAAAATTACGTTAGCAAATGTTTCATACGAATAATTTAAAAGATTCATCATTTTTAGTTTACGGCCTAGGCTCTACTGGAAATTCGGTAGTAAATTTTTTTAGAAAAAAAAATATTTCCAATTTTTTTGTATGGGATGATAATAAAAAATTAAGAAGAAAATTTAAGTCAAAAAAAGTCACAAATTTGAAAAATATTTTTAATAAAGTAGATTACATTGTTTTAAGTCCGGGCATAAGTTTGAATAAATCAAAATACAAAAAGTATTTGATAAAATTTAAAAAAAAAATAATAACAGATATTGATTTACTGTTTTTGAATAATTCAAATTTTAAGTCAATAGTTGTTACTGGTTCAAATGGAAAATCCACTACTTGTAAAATTATTTTTCACTTAATGAAAAAAAATAAATTTAATGTTGAATTAGGCGGAAATATTGGAAAACCAGTTTTAAATTTAAAAGCAAAAAAAAATACCTTTTTAATTATCGAGGCTTCTTCTTTTCAACTTTCTCATTCAAAGCATATAAAACCTGATTATGCTATTTTATTAAATATTACTAACGATCATATGGATTGGCATGGATCTATGAAGAATTATATTAACTCAAAATTTAGAATATTTAATTTACAAGAAAAATATAATTTTGCCTTAGTTAATAAGAATTATAAAAATACATTTAAAAATAGAAAATATTTAAGCAAATTAGTCTCAATTAAATCCAAAAATTATAAAGCTATAAAACATAAAATTAAAAATGAGTATTTAAAATCGAAAACTAATGATGAAAATATGAATTTTGTTTATACATTGGCTAAATTATTAAAAATTAATAAAAACTCGTTTATTAAGTCCATGGATTCTTTTTTTGGACTTCCACACAGATTTGAGATTTTTTATAAAAGAAAAAATGTTTCATTTATTAACGATTCAAAAGCAACAACTTTGCAAGCTACAAAATTTGCTTTAGCTAGTCGCAAAAACATCTATTGGATAGTTGGCGGTTTACCTAAAGATAAAGATAAAATCAACTTAAGCTACATAAAAAATCATATTACAAAAGCATACATTATTGGTAAAAATATAAATTTTTTTAAAAAACAACTTAGAAATAAAGTTGAATTCTCCGTTTCCAAAACATTAAAGAATGCCGTAATTAATGCACTCATTGATGTAAAAATTTTTAGAAAATTACATAACATAATTTTATTAAGTCCAGGCGCAGCATCATTTGATCAATATAAAAACTTCGAAAATAGAGGAGATGAATTTAAAAAATTAAGCAGATTGTATGCTAAAAAATTTATTTAAATTTGAATTAAATACTTATTGGAGAAACATTGATAAAAATATCCTTTTTGGTTTTTTTATTTTATTTTTTTTGGGACTTTTTTTTTCATTTTCGTCTACATCTTCATTAGCAGGTGAAAGATTAAATAAGACTTACTATTTCTTTTTCTCAAAACATTTAGTTTTCACCATATTAGCAATTTTGTTAATGTTCGTTATCTCAGCTATGGAAACAGTTTTATTGAAAAAAGCAGTTGTTCCATTATTTATTATATTTTTTATTTTATTAATTTTGGTTCCTATTATTGGAGTGGAAGTCAAAGGCGCTAAAAGATGGTTAAATTTATATCTTTTTAGTTTACAACCTATAGAACTTTTAAAACCATTTTTTATTTTAGCAACAGTCAAAATATTAACTTTAGAGAAATTCCAAAATTCTCAAATTAGATACTTTTTAAGCTTTCTTTTACTGCTCTCAGTGATAATTCTTTTAATTGATCAGCCAGATCTTGGACAATCAGTTTTATTGATTGGAAGTTGGATTGCAACAGTATTTGTTTCAGGGGTGAACTTAATTTATATTATTAGTTTCTTTACTATTTTTATCATTTTAATAAGCAGTTTTTTATTTTTAATGCCTGACAAGTTTGGATATATAATTAATCGGTTAATAACATTTTTAGATCCTAGCAAAGGAGACAATTTTCAATCCTCAAAAGCTTTAGATGCAATAAAACAAGGAGGCTTAAAGGGACAAGGCATGGGTGAAGGCATTTTAAAAGA
>Ga0163108_10004179_pt1 | contig 10230 bp, 6 predicted proteins | sample Fk1155metaG_FD_109644 | JGI IMG/M metagenome (GOLD analysis project Ga0163108, IMG submission 109644) | Marine microbial communities from the Central Pacific Ocean - Fk160115 155m metaG | ecosystem: Environmental > Aquatic > Marine > Oceanic > Photic zone | place: The Central Pacific Ocean...
TATGTTTGATGTACTCGATGGTGCATTCAAGAATAAGGTCAACTCTCCATAGCGCGCAATCTAGGGAATCTAGTTTGCACCTGTTCGCCCAAAGGCAGACAATCTTCGGATTTTTCACGGTGCTCCAGCCGCAGATAAATCCAGTCGACCGATGTCATTCTGAATGTAGGGACATTGGCAGCTAACGGTAGCCCCCTAGAGGTCGTAGCCAGGCGCGTACTTTTTTTTGCCTTGCCAAGCGCCTTAATTCTGCTTTATTGCTTTGACCCTCAAACAAGCCCGCTGTTCCCGCCCTGCCCTTTCTATAAATTTACAGGCTTTCATTGCCCCGGTTGCGGTTCTCTTCGAGCCTTTCATCATTTGCTTCACGGAAGTTTGAGCCGAGCACTGTCTTTTAATTCGTTAGCCGTAATAAGCGTTCCCCTTGTCTTGGGCCTATTCATTTTCCCAAAGTGGCTAGGGCGGCCTTGGTTTGCGTGGACCTGTTTAATTGTTCTGGTGCTGCACGGCATCGCAAGAAATATTGCAATATGGCCATTCAATTGGCTTGCCCCGGGCTAAGCACACGCGGCCCTCTACATGCAGTGCAAAACTAGAACCAGGTTTTGTCACCTTCTACATAAGTGGCGACGAAGTCTTCATCTGATTTTGTGAGGTATATAATTCCCTCAATAAATCCTATTATGCCTCCAAAGCCGCAAGTAAAAACCGAAATGACAATACGGAGTAATCCCCCGCCAACGTCTCCCAGAATGAAACGGTGAATACCTAAGCTTCCCAAAAGAATACCGAAGATGCCGGCCAAAACTTTGTTCTCTGCGCCCGGGACATTAGTCATGATTCCAATTCTCCTGTTTCACTGTTCGTTTAGTTAAGGTTGGGGAAGCTGCCCACCCGAACCTACCATATCGAAGAGATGCTGGAGTAAATGCATGTTATGTGTGAAAAAGAGAGTATTTGAGGGTTCCCTGAAGGGCATTTTGAGTGGTGGATATATCTTTTAGACCAAGGTGCTCATCTTTTTCCTACCCAGGCGCTAATCTGGATTGGATGAAAATAGGGTTCGACGTCACACAAGCGGCTAAACAAGGTGGCCGCGGTATTGCCCACTACATTCGGGCTCTCCTCCCAGAGCTGATGAAGGCAATGCCTGAACTGGAGCCCGTCCTCTTTTTGCGAGATCAGCGCTGGTGGAAGCGCGAGCTACTGGAAGACCTAATCCCGGGGGCTGAAATACGCCCCCTGATTGGCCCTCTGGATTCCCCAGGCAGAGATCTCGACCTTTTCCATTCCATGGGCAATCATCTTCCATGGCGGTCGCCGATTCCTCGTTCCTTCACCCTGCACGATCTTCGAATTTTGGACTCCGGAGGGAACCGGTGGTTTCCAAGCCGAAGAACCCACAGGAATGTCCACCGTGCATCTGGCATCGTGCTGGACTCGGAGTATGGGAAATCTCGCTTGCTCCATCATTTCCCTAGTTTTCCTCCGGAAAAAGCCGCGGCTGTTCCATTGGGAGTAGACTTGGATCGCTTTGCTCCAAGAGACTCTGAAGAAAGCAGTGCAGCCGCAGTTCGCTTCGGTTTGAGCCCACCTTTTCTGCTTCAGGTTGGGGCGTGGTTCCCTCACAAGAACCTCGAGTTGTCCATTCGAGCTTTTGCCAAATCCGATGCCCGGACTCGAGGGTTTCGGCTGGTTTTCGTGGGAGGCAATGCCCCCCCCTTCTACGAGAAGATGCTCCGGGAACTGGCTGCTACCGAGGGAGTCAGCGAGAGCATTGATTGGATTGAAAATGTCCCCGATAAACAACTTCCTGGACTCTTTTCTGCGGCCTCAGCTTTGCTTCAGCCATCGTTTTACGAGGGTTTTGGCCTTCCGATATTGGAAGCCATGGCAACAGGAACCCCTGGCGTGGTGGCAGAGGCTTCCTGTCTTCCTGAAATAGCGGGAGGAATCTGGCCCTCGGCGCCTCCCGATGACCCGGAGAGTTTTGCCGCCGCCATTGACACAATAGCCCTTGAGGGAATGGAGCGGGAGCAGGCGATTTCTTTTGGCCGAAAGAAGGCTCTGGAGTACAGCTGGAGGCGGACTGCTGAATCCACAGCCCTCTTCCTCCGGACTCTGACCGAATCCGCTGGGTCGCCTTCCTGCTGAAAGGGTTTCTGCAAAGGACTGGGATTAAAGGTTAGAATTAACTTAAAGCTAGTCCAAACTCCATTTGCATCCTGTCCTCAATGGGGTGCGCGAGAGAGGGGGCAAGAGTTCGTTTCGTGATGCCTGCCGAACAGCATCGCTGTGCGGAGGCCTCATTCGGGCACGGTCACCCTTTAGTCCTTTGAGTGGGCGCCATCACACCAAGGAGCGTTACAAGTTTTATCGCAGTCACACCAGGCGACAGTCTTCTCTTCTTCAATCTCTACTTTAAGCGGAGAAAATTCAGTACCACGGTGATTGCCATCACAGAACGGGAGCTTTTCCGAAAAACTACATGTGCACCAGGCATAACGACCCGGTTTGGCTTTTTGGACAAAGGGATGACTATTTCGCGGTTTTTTTTCAGGCCCCATGTTTCCGTTTTAGGAGAAGCCTGTCTGCATTTCCAATCCTTTTGTACGCCAAGATAAGATAGATATATGGATTGTCGCTTCTGCTTTCCCCTTCTCGCGGTTTTAGGTCTGCTTCTTCCTGCATGCGGTGGTGCGGACTCGGAGGCGAGCTCTTCGACAGCAAAGGCTGCCGGTATGCCACCGATTATCTTGGTGAGCCTGGACACTTGTCGGGCAGACCGTTTGGGATTTATGGGCGCGCGAAACCCCAATAGTCCAGCCCTCGATAAACTCGCCAGCGAGTCCGTCGTATTTACAAACTGTATTTCTCAGTCCAGCAATACGGGGCCCAGCCACCGAAGCCTTTTCACAGGTATGTACCCTACTCGGCATAAGCATGCGATGGGAAGTTATGTGCAGTCCCCATTCATGATGAGCAGCCTCCTCAAGGATGTGGGTTACAAAACGGTCGCTTTCACAGGTGGGGGATTTCTTGCTGGAAAACTTGGTTTTGCCGATGGCTTTGATATTTATGTGGACAAAGATGAAGGCTATGAAGAAAGCATGCAGTATCGGCGAGGCCTGACTTCTATCCTCCCCCAAGCCGCGGCTTGGTGGCGCAATGAGTCTTCTAAGTGGTCTGGCTCTGCCACTGGCGACCCATTCCTTCTCTTTTTACATACCTACGACATTCATTGCCCATACTGGCCGGGGGAGGGCTATCGGAATCGATACGGTGGTTGGTACAAAGGGGCCGCCGATCTTCAAAACATGTGTGGCCAGGAGGATTTCCAAGCCTTTCTTTCCAGTGGCGCAGAAAAAGAGGACATCAATTACCTCAACGCAATGTATGACGCCGGCGTGGCGATGACCGATGAGCTAACCGGCCGTTTTTTGGCAATGCTCAAAAAAGATGGCGTGTTAGACAAGTCTATTTTGGTGATTACCTCTGACCACGGAGAGACCCTTGGCGAACACAGGTACATCGGCCACAACCAAATGTGGGAGGAGCAACTCCACGTCCCACTCATGATTCGATTCCCCGGTGGAAAGTGGGGAGGCACCCGCATTGGAGATCCTGTCATGCTGGTGGATGTTCTGCCCACTTTGTTGGATGCTCTAGAGCTTCCGGCGCCGGAGGGGGTGCAGGGGACAAGTCTCATGGATTTGGCTCGTGGAACTGCCAGCTTTGGAGACAAACGATTCCGTATGGCGATGCACCTGGACCAAATGAGTTTTCGTTTGGACAATCAATGGAAGGTTATTGTGAGGCAGATGGAGGACGGACAGGCAAAAGCAAAGCTTTACGACTTGTCGCGTGACCCTAGAGAGAGCCGGAATCTCCTCAACGACCCCCAGGAAGCCAAGATCTATCGTGAAGTTCTCGACGATTTACTCGCGGAATGGAAATCTTGGCGCGAGGACAATCGTCAGTTAGACGAAAAACTTGCCCCTTCTCAGATTGAGGGCGCCATTGATAAGCAACTCCAGGCGGAGCTCTCCGAACTTGGCTACACAGGCTTCGAGGAAGAGTAAGAAGTTAGAGGGTCGGCAACGAATGAACTCCGAGCCTCCACAAGGTTCTCGTGATGTGGTTTTGGAAGTTTCCAATCTTTCTTGCCGACCCTGCAGAATTCACGGTTACAAAGTGTGCCCCGAACGCAACTTCCGATGTGGAAAGGAGCTTGCGCCGAAAGTCGTTTTGGCAGAGCTTCTGAGCCGGCATTTCTCCACAGAGCCCCTCTAGGAGAAAAAGGGGTAGCGGGCTTTACTACCACTACATATTGTGGCCAGTCTCATTTACTCCACAATAGATGGAATTTCAAAGAAATCCCGAGAAGAGTTTGCAGGCGGCCCCCTTGACGGATAAGTTTAGTTCCCGCGCGTCCCCCTGCCCTTTTTTGGTGACCCCCCAAACGCTTCACCTTGGGCCAGAGAGACACGCCGAAAGTCTCACAATTAAAACTAGGAAAAAGGAAATAACAAGATGGAGCCACACGGCGAGGTCAGCAAAGCATTGGAAACCAGAGGCAAGAAAGTTGAGTCGGCAGATCGTATGCCGGTAGAAATCACCACCCCAACGGAACTTCCCGAACCGAAACTCACGGAAAACGCAGTCAAAGTTCTTCAAAACCGTTATTTGAAGAAGGACAAGATTACCGGAGAGGTTATTGAGGAGCCCAAGGACATGTTTTGGCGCGTGGCAACTTCGGTTGCTGCTCCGGAATTTGAGATTGCTCCTGAACAGGGCGAACGTTGGTCCCGTCGCTTCTACGAGTTGATGGCGAATGGGGTTTTCATGCCCAACAGCCCAACCCTTATGAACGCTGGACGGGAAATGGGCATGCTTTCGGCATGCTTTGTTTTGCCCGTGGAAGACAGCATTGATTCCATTTTTACAACCCTCAAGCACGTCGCCCTAATCCAAAAGTCTGGTGGCGGCACGGGCTTTAGCTTCTCTCGCCTCCGCCCAGATGGAGACATTGTGGCTAGTTCCGGCGGCCAAACAAGCGGCCCCCTCTCTTTCATTGACGCCTATTCCGCCGGCACGGATGCCATTCAACAGGGTGCCTTCCGCCGCGGAGCCAATATGGGAGTCCTTCGTTGCGATCACCCCGATGTGGTGGAGTTCATTCAGGCCAAGGATGACCTTAGCCGTTGGACCAACTACAACGTCTCGATTGCCGTCACGAACGAGTGGATGCAAAGCGTTGTGGATAACCCCGAGGCCCCCATGGTTGTGGCGAACCCGCGCAAGGGCCAAAAGGCCTGGTTGCAAAAAACAACTGGGCGCCGCGCAGCGACCCCCGATTACGAAGCCTTTGCGGCTGGAGAGCCCAAAGCCGAGTCTGATTATTGGACTTACGGAGAGGTCATGGACCGTCTCATCCATTTCGCATGGAAGAATGGCGAGCCGGGGCTTTTGTTCCTGGACCGTGCAAACGAAGACAACATGGTTCCCAATCTGGGTGAGCTGGAGTCCACCAACCCCTGTGGCGAACAATGGTTGCTGCCTTATTCCTCATGTAACTTGGGCTCCATCAACCTAGGTCGTTTTTACAACAAGGATGGAGCGGAAAGCTCTGACTGGGAAGATAAGTTCGACTGGGATGCTTTTGACTCCGTGGTGAGCGATTCCATTCGTTTTCTGGACGACGTTGTCAGTATCAATAAATTCCCAATTGATGAAATCCGCGATCAGGCGAATCAAGAGCGCCGCATTGGCTTGGGAGTGATGGGTTTTGCCGACTTGCTCTACAAAATGGGAGTACGTTATGGCTCGGAGAAAAGTTTTGAGGTGGGCCGCAAGCTCTCCTCACGCCTTTTCGACCAGTCCGCATTCGCTTCCGAGCAGTTAGTGAGTCAAGAAGGTCGAGAGGTCTATCTGGCGTGGGAAGGGTCTACGCCCCAAACAGAAGGAAGGGCTCAGCGCCGAAACTCCCACCTCACCACGGTGGCGCCAACGGGCACCATTTCCATCATTGCAGGTTGTTCCGGCGGCATTGAGCCTCTTTTCTCTCTGGCTTTCCAACGCCAAGTAATGAAAGACGCCGATGGCACACCCGTCGTGATGAAAGAGGTCAACCCTGCCTTCCGCAAAGCGATGGAAAAAGAGGACTATGCGCCCGAAGAAATTGACGCTGCCATTGATGTTGCCCTTTCCGAAGGAACTGTCGCTCATGCGGGCCTCAGCGAGGACCTGACCAATACCTTTGTGACCGCTCACGATGTTCAGCCTGCGGAGCACATTCAAATGCAAGGTGCCTGGCAGTCCAGTATTGACAATGCGGTCTCCAAGACAATCAACCTGCCGAATGAAAGCAATGAGAATGATGTCCGAACTGCGTACCTCCTCGCTTGGCGCGAAGGGTGCAAAGGGGTCACGGTTTACCGCGATGGTTGTCGAGAAATGCAGCCCATGGCTCTGAAGGAAAAGGAGAAGGCCCAAGCTGCCGCACCCGCACAAAGCGCAGATTTAGTCCCAAGCTCTCTCCCAGAAATCATGCCCTGTGTTCGGGTTCGCCAAATGACACCTTTCGGAAACATGCATGTCAAGATTTCGGTAGATCCCCACGAGGACCGCGAAATGGAGGTTTTCGCCCAGCTCGGGAAAGGTGGCGATGTTGCGAACTCCGACCTCGAGGCTATTTGTCGCATGCTTTCCTTGTTCCTACGTTGCGGAGGGCGCATGAGTATGGCACTGTCCCAACTTGAAGGCATCGGTTCCTCGCTGACAGTTCCGAGCAAAGACGGTCGCATCATGTCGCTTGCTGATGGCCTTGCTAAAGCACTTCACAAATTCCTTTCTACCAAGGAAACGCACGGTTTGAAGTCTATCCTGCTCGGCGAGGTGGACCCAGCCAGCACTCCTCTGGTAAATGGCCAACCCGTTCCGGCCCCAAACGGAAATCGAATCGGAACGGGTACCGGCGGAGCCTTTAAGGTGAAATGCCCTGCTTGTGAAGGTGTCTTGGCCTTCGAGGAAGGTTGCTGTAAGTGTTATAGCTGTGGCTATAGCCAGTGCTGATAGAAATCAGCACTCCTGTTTAAGAGGAAAGAGCTTGTGCCACACGGTGCAGGCTCTCTTCGCTTTCAGTGCCATCCAAAGAAAAGCGGAGGACCGAATTGCGAAGACTTGAATCCAGGGAAATCGCTTCCAGAACCGGAGATTCTTCACTTCCATGAGCCGAGCAAGCCGAGCCGCTTCCACATAAGATTCCCAGAGCTTCCAACTGGTGTAGGAGTGGTTCAGCGGGTTGATTCGGAAAGGCAAGAGTCAGAATTGAGCCTTGGATTTCGGCCTCTTCGCTTGGCCCAAGCACAACCACATCAGGTCGCACCCCCTGGATGGAAGTAAGTAGCCTCTGCCGGCGGTCAAAATAAGCTCTGGGGTCCGCTTGGAGCAGTCGGTTGCGGTATTGGGCAGCAACAGCAAAGGCGGCTGCGCCGGCAACATTTTCAGTTCCAGAACGAAGTCCACCTTCATGTCCGCCACCGAGGAAAAAGGGGAAGGGCCTAGGGGAGCCTTCTCGCAAGAACAGACCTGCGCAACCGCGAACCCCGCCAATTTTGTGGGCGGCGACCGCAATGGAGTCGGCATCGAGTTCGTCAAAGCTCTCTGGCCGCTTTCCAGCAGCCTGCACAGCGTCCACATGAAAGAGGGCACGTGGGCAAGCTTGGCGAACGAGCTGGACGAGTTGTGGGATGGGGTTGAGCCCTCCAAGTTCGTTATTAGCCCATTGGACGGCGACTACAACGACATCCTCATTCAGCAAGGGTTCCATCGCATCGGGCCGAATGATTCCGGACGAGTCCACTGGAATAGCCTCGACCTGGAAGCCCTCCTGGCGAAGAGCAAGGGCGGATTCCCGGACGGCTGGGTGCTCCGCTTCCCCAAAGAGCACTTTTGCCGGGCCATCAGTTTTTTGGCAGCGAGCAAGCCCTTGGACCCCAAGGTGATCGGCCTCCGTGCCAGTTCCGGTCAAAACGAGAGAGTATTGATTTGCACCAAAGGCTTGCAGGAGCGCATTTTTTGATTGCCGTAAAGCCCGCCCTGCCTGGGCGCCTGGCTCATGCAGGGAGCCTGGATTCGCAAAATCTTTCGTAGATGAATCTGCAAAAGCGGCAACGGCCTCCGGCAGGGGTGGGGCGGTTGCGGCATGGTCCAGGTAGAGAGGGGAACTCATTCCCTCATATTCTGCCCTCGTCCTCGTAGAATCGCGAAGACATGTTCACTTCCTTGCGCCTCCGTCCTCTTCTTTCCGTCCTCGCATTTCTCCTTTTTGCTTGTGGTGGTGAAGAGGCCCAAGTTTCCGATGGCGGAAATACGAGTCTCAAGGCTTCAACCCCCGAGGGTGGTCGCGGTCAGGGCCTGTTCAATAAAGAATGGCACACAGCGCGCCGGGAACTTCTGATGGAGAAAGTTGGGAAAGGAGTCATTGTTCTTCGGGGCGCACCCACCCTGAACGACTATCGAGAGTTTCGACAGGACAACAATTTTTGGTATTTGACCGGGATTACAACTCCCAATGCTGCCCTGATTATGGTGCCAGAAGCTAAGGAAACTTTCCTGCTTGTTCCACCAGTGGATCCTCGCATGGAAGTATGGAGTGGAGATTTGATTGATCCTTCTGAAGCCCAAGAAATTACTGGAATCAAGCGGTGTATGCCTATCGGGAAATTGTCACGGTCTGGAAATTGGGACGGTCTTGAAAAAGCGATTCGCAAAGCTCTCCAGCTCTCAAGCGAAAGGTTGATTTATATTCAAGAACAACCAGCCGAGAATTGGATGATGAGTCGGGACAACCTAATGTCCGCTGCTCGCTCTCAGGCGCGCGACCCATGGGATGGTCGTAATACTCGTGGTCGCCAGTTCAAAGAAAAATTGAAAGAGGTTATTGAAGATGTAAAAGTAAAAGATCTCACTGAGCTGCTTGACGCCATGCGGATTATTAAAACTCCTGAAGAGGCTGAGGCAATGCGACGCGCCTGTGCTATTAGCGGTATTGCTCATGTGAACGCCATGCAGGACACACAACTTGGTGCCTTTGAGTGGGAAATGGCTGCTCAGATGACGGGAGACTTCTTGGCTGAAGGCGCTATGGGCCCTGGTTATGCACCTATCGTGGGCACGGGGCCGAATTCCTGCATTCTTCATTACAATGCAAATAGCCGCAAACTGACTGATGGCGATATCGTCATGATTGATTATGGTGCTGAGTTCAATCATTTTGTCGCTGATGTGTCACGAACTTGGCCAGCGGGCCCAAAGTTTACCGAGCGTCAGGCCGAAATTTACCAGGCTGTTTATGATGCTCAAGAGGCTGCCTTTAAGCAGTGCAAGCCAGGCAGTAGTCTCCGCGAAGTCCATCGTGCTGCGTATGCGGTTCTCAAGGAACGGGGATTTGCGAAAGCCTTTCCTCACGGTACGAGCCACTGGTTGGGAATGGCAACCCACGATGTAGGTGCCCCCTTCGCCAAGTTTGAACCCGGTGCTGCTTTTACTGTTGAGCCAGGGGTTTATTTAAATGACGAAGAAATTGGCGTTCGCCTCGAAGACGTTGTTTTGATTACCGAAGACGGCTATGAACTTCTAACTGCTGGAATTCCAAGAAAACTAGACGAAGTTGAAGCCCTTCGAGCACGAGCCCTAGGTAAGTAAGACATGATGAAGTATTTGATCGCAGCCTTCGGAGGGTGCCTGGTTCCTGGACTCATCCATGCCGGCATGGGTTGGGGTTGGGATGCGATAGAACCCATGTTGCGTGACCGAATTTTTGCGGTCTTTATTGGGAATCTGTTCCTTAGTTCCCTTTTTGGGCTTTGGTGTATGTTGAGAAAACACTCTGTTTCAACATCCTTTTTTGCGGGAGCTGCAGTGGGCATTTCGGGCGCTTGCTTTACGCCATGGCTTGGCGTTCCCGTCCTTCTTTGCTTTCTTATGCTCGCAATTAAAGTTGGAAAAGAAACCATATTGTCAGATTGGCATTATTGGGTCTTAGGCACTTCTGCATTGGCAACCCCGATTCTTTCCGTTCTGTCTCCGGTCCCCTACACCCCTCTTCCTACCTTTCCCGGTCCGGCCCTCCCTTCTTATTCGGGCAACTTGCCATCTCCAGAGGGGCCAGACATTGTCCTTGTCGTGGCCGACACACTTAGAGCGGATGCGATATTGAGCCGAGAA
>Ga0163108_10004182_pt1 | contig 10225 bp, 9 predicted proteins | sample Fk1155metaG_FD_109644 | JGI IMG/M metagenome (GOLD analysis project Ga0163108, IMG submission 109644) | Marine microbial communities from the Central Pacific Ocean - Fk160115 155m metaG | ecosystem: Environmental > Aquatic > Marine > Oceanic > Photic zone | place: The Central Pacific Ocean...
ACTGTTATTATTTTTGAAAATTTAAATAATTACACCATAAAAAATTGGCCAGTTGTTATTGACATAGAAGATAAATTTTATTTTAAGCCAGAAGCTAAAAAATTCCTTGCTTCTCCAGCAGATGAAACAGATAGTGCTCCATGTGATGCTCAGCCTGAAGAAATAGATATAGCGTTAACTGTAGATAGAATACAAAAATCCACAAATCTTAAGATAAATAAAATTGATCATAAATGGGCAGGACTAAGGTCTTTTTTTTCTGATAGAACGCCTATTGCAGGTGAAGATAAACATAATACAGGTTTCTATTGGTTAGCGGGTCAAGGAGGTTACGGAATTCAAACATCACCTGCAATTTCTAAAATAATAGAAAGTTTAATAACCGGAAAAAAATGGCCTGAAAAATTAAATGAATTCTCAATCACTCCACAAACACTTTCCCCTTTAAGAGATTTTTCATAATATTTAAGGCTGAGTAAGCTTTATTTCTATCCTTCGATTCTTTCTTAATGATTCTTTATCATCTCCCATAGATAATGGCTGAAACTCGGCAAAACCTGCCACAGAAATTTTGTTTGGATTAATACCTGAAGAAATAAGTACCCTACCTACCGATATTGCTCTAGCAGAACTTAATTCCCAGTTTGAAGGATACAAAACCGTACTTATAGGATTTTGGTCTGTATGACCTTGTATTTGTAAAACCCAAGGTATGTCATTAGGAATTTTATCAGTGATCTCTAGTAATATTTTAGATAATTGATTTAATTCATTAATACCATTTACTCCTATATCAGCAGAGCCAGATTCAAATAACACCTCAGATTGAAATATAAACCTATCTCCAACTATTTGAACACCTTTTCTATTACCCAGTATCTCTCTAAGTCTTCCGAAAAATTCTGATCTATATTTAGTAAGTTCTCCTACTTTTACAGCTAGTGCTGTATTAAGTTTTTTTCCTAACTCTGCAATTTGCACGTCTTTTTTCTTTAATTCTTCTCTTCTTATATCTAGTAAAGATTCTATTGCAGCTAATTGTTCTCTTAAATCTGCTACTTGTATATTTAAAATACTAACTTGATTTTTAGCAGCCTCTGATAATTCAATTTCCTCTTCTGCTTTATTCAACTTTACCTTAGTCGCACTTAAAGTAGCTAATAATTCTCTAATCTTTAATTCCAAATTTTTATTATCTATATTTAAATTTTGAATATTTTTTATAATTTCACTCTTATTATTTTTTAAATCTGTTATTAACCTATTCAAATTAATATTTTTTTCTTTTAAATTACTAATCTCCATTGTCATTAAATCTGATGAAAAATTTACTGAATTTAGTTTTTCATTTAAAGAAGAAATAGTATTAGATAAATCTTTATTTTCTTTTTTTTCAAGAGATAATAATTCTGAAAGTTGAAATATCTGCAAGTTCAACCCTTCTAAAGCATCTTCTTTATTTGATAACATTTTTGAAAGAAAAAATTCTGAAGCTAAAAATAAAGATAATAAAAAAATTAAAACTAATAACAGTGTTGAAATAGCATCAACAAAACCTGGCCAAATATCAGAAACTCTTCTATGACGATTTCTTAATCCTGCCACTAGCCATCCTTTTTAGAAGTTAAGACCTTAGTATTTTTATTTAAAGAATTTCTTTCAACTACTGCTGAAACAGTTTTAGCTAACAATTTAATTTCTGATCGCAACTCTAAAACTAATTGTTTATTATTTTGATTACTTTCTTCTACTAATCTTTTAATGGAAACATCCATACTTCTAATATGGTCTTTAGTTGCATCATCCATACCACTAACATTTTCTTTAAACAAATTTTTTAAACCCGATAAATCTATTGGTTTATCATGTAATTTTTGAAATTCTTTTTGATTATTTTTAATTTGGTCAGCAACTTCAGACATTTTATTTGCTAAATCCGAAAAATTATTAGCGAGATTACGTCTTTCATCTTCTCCTCTACCTAAAATCCTTTGAAGCGAATCTACACTTTCAGCAGTTTGTTCAAGTAGGGCTTGTACATAAACAGGTACACCATCTTCTTGCAATTTTTTCTCACTACCTTTTCCTGTCTTACTTACTGATATCAAACTCATTGATGATAACCATTCTTCAACATCATTATAAAATTGGTTTTGAGCTTGCGATGCTTGAAGATCTAAAAAACCTAAAATTAAAGAACCAGATAAACCAAATAAAGATGAAGAAAAAGCAGTACCCATTCCATTTAAAGGCTGTTTTAAACCCTCTTTCAAATTTAAAAACATTGTAGAAGTATCTGCGTTTCCCATATCCAAAGATGTAATAACTGATCCAACTGATTCAATAGTAATTAATAAACCCCAAAAAGTTCCTAATAAACCCAAGAAAACTAATAACCCTATTAAATACCTTGAAATTTCTCTAGTCTCATCTAAACGCAAATTTAAACTATCTAATAAAGATCTCATAGCTAATGAAGAAATTGAAAACCTTCCTTTATGCTCTTCTAACATACTAGCCATTGGTGCTAACAAACTTAACTTTTTAGAAGATACAGAAGAAGTTAGACCTTTTGATATGTTTCTTTTATATGCTTCTACCCATATAATTTCAGGTTTAAGAATAAAAACTTGCCTCAGTATTATTATTATTCCAAAGGCTAAAACACCAAAAATTAAACCATTAATATAAGGATTTGTTAGAAATGCAGTAATTAAAGAAGAAAATAAGAAAAACCCTATTAATAATGCGATTATTAAAAATATAATCATTCTTTGCATAAATCTAATAGGACTATTCATATTTTGTACCTCATAAAATAAAAATATATATTAAAGTAAGTGAATTAGTAATTTTTTACAACTAATAGGTATTACTTAACTATCAATAATTTAATAATTTTTGAAGTGAAGAAACTATATTTATATTGCCTGCTACAATATTTCCTGTCGTTAAAGGATCCTCTTTATTATCAATTCCTACAGCAATTCCCCCTGCTTCCTTAACTAATATTATACCTGCCGCTATGTCCCATGGACTTAATCCAAACTCCCAAAAACCATCTATTCTTCCTGCCGCTACGTAAGCTAAATCTAACGATGCCGCACCAAACCTTCTTAAACCCGCTACTTTAGACATCACAGCTTCTTGTATTTTTATGTGTTTTTTATGGTCTCCTCTTCCTAAAAAAGGAATTCCCAAACCAATTAAAGAATTATCTAATTTTTTTTTATTTGTAACCCTTAACCTCTGATCATTTAAATAAGCTCCTATTCCTTCCTCTGCCCAATATAAATCATTATGTATAGGATCAAAAATTATACCCGCTATTACTTTATTTTTACTATACAAAGCAATAGATATTGCAAAATAAGGAACCCCATTCATAAAATTTAATGTGCCATCAATTGGATCAATAATAAAAGTATTTACATGTTCAGAAATTTTATCTTTATGATTTCCTTCTTCCATTAAAAAACCATAATCAGGCCTAGCTTTAGATAATTCAGCAAAAATTATATCTTGAGCTTTTGTGTCAGCAATAGTAACAAAATCATTTTGCCCTTTAATAGATACTTGAAGATTTTCTAACTCTCCAAAATCTCTCAAAATAGACTTTGCCGCTTTTCGAGCAGAAGACATCATTATACTTATATTTGCTGAAAATTTTTCCATTTAAATACCCTAAAGAATTAATTTTTTTCTTTTCCTACATAGGTACAATCAATAGTAGCTACAGAAACTTTTGTTCCAACTGTAATATGTGGAGGAACCATAATTCTAAGTCCATTATCTAATATTGCTGGTTTATATGAAGAAGAAGCTGTCTGACCTTTTACTACAGATTCAGTTTCAATAACTTCTTGTGTAACTTGTTCAGGCAAATCTACACCTATAGGCTTTCCATCAACAATTTCTAGAGTTACTTCCATACCATCTTGTAAAAATGCTTTTTGATCTCCCACAATACTAACCGGTAATTCTATTTGATCATATGTTTGTATATCCATAAAAGTTAACATATCATCAGCATCAAATAAAAATTGGTATTTACGTGTATCAATATTTAACTTTTCTACCACCTCATTAGCTCTAAATCTTTCATTTAATTTAGACCCTGTTTCAAGATTTTTTAACTCTACCTGATTAAATGCTCCACCTTTTCCTGGTTTTACAGCTGCGCATTTTATAGCTCTCCACTGCTGATTTTGGTGCTCTATAATATTACCAGGTCTTATAGCATTACCATTTATTTTCATTTTTCATATCTCCAATAAACAAAGTTATGCAATACTTTATAATAATATTAAAGTAAATAAGATATATTTTAATACAATAAGTTCTTAAAATCTTTCACTACTTCTATAGGATCTTTTTTGGAATCCCAAATACTACTTATTACTGCCATATGATCTACTCCAACCTCAATAAGTTCCTTACAATTAAGTGGAGTAATCCCACCGATTGCGACACAAGGAATATTGCTAATAAAAAGCCAATCTTTTATAATTTTTATTTGAGCTCTAGCTTTTGGATCTTTAGTATTAGTTTCAAAAAACGCCCCAAATGCAACATAATTTGCACCATTTTCCGCCGCTTCCATTGCTAAATGTTTGGAATTATAACATGATGCTCCAATTATAGAATTATAACCTAATAATTTTCTAGCTTTTTTAATTGATCCATCGTCTTCACCTAAATGAACACCATCGGCATTACAAGTTTTAACTAAATCTAATCTATCATTTAAAATGAATGGAATATTATATTTCTTACATATAGGTAAAATTTTTTTAGAAATATTTATTATAGTTTTATCATCATTATCTTTCAATCTTAATTGAAAACAACTAATTACTCCAGATTTTAAAACCTCTTCAAGTGAAGAACAAAAATTTACAGGATCAACTTTAGGTGGGGAAATAAGATATATCTGTGTATTAAAATGAGACATATAAATAAGTTAAATTTTTCCTTTATATATATTTATTACTTTATTAAGCATGTCTAATGCTTCTTCTCTAGGTCTTTGAAATGTATTTCTTCCTATTATAGAACCATTACCACCACCATCTCTAATTTGTCTAATATCTTCTAATAATCCTTCCATGTTAGTAAAAGCATTTCCTGAGAATACTACAATTCTTCTTCTATCAAAAGAGGATTTCATAACATGTGCCACTCTTTTACTTAAAGTAGAAATATCTAATCCTTTGTATGATGATGAAGCTTCTTTAAGCTCAATATGAGATGAAGGAGGTTTAACTTTTATAATATGGGCTCCTAATAGAGCAGCCATATGCGCCGCATATGCACATATATCAATAGCTGTTTCCCCTTCTTTTGAAATATTTCCACCTCGAGGATACGACCAAACAACTACAGCTAAACCTACTGATTTGGCTTCAACTGCTATTTCACGCAATTCTTCCATCATCTCAAATTGAAATTCAGAACCAGGGTATATTGTGAAACCTACCGCAGAACACCCTAATTTTAAAGCATCTTCTATAGAACCATGCACTGCTTGATCTTTTAATGTCGATAAACTATTAGCACTATTTAATTTTAAAATAGTTGGTATTTGCCCTGCAAATGATTCTGCTCCGGCTTCAAGCATACCTAATGGAGCTGCATAAGCATTTAATCCAGCATCTATAGCCAATTTATAATGATAATGTGGATCATATGCATCAGGATTAGGTGCAAATGATCGTGCAGGTCCATGTTCATAGCCCTGATCAACAGGCAATATAACCAATTTTCCTGTACCGGCCAACTTTCCTTGCATTAAAATTCTCACTAAATTAGTTTTTGTTCCTGGATTATCACTTTCATAATTACTTAAAATATTCTTTACCGTTTTAGTAGCTTTCATTTTTTTCCCCTTTATTATTTATTCAATACAGAAATACCTGGCAAAGTCTTGCCTTCTATCCATTCTAAAAATGCACCTCCTGCAACAGATACATACGAAAAACCACCGGATGCTTCAGCATTATTTAATGCTGAAACAGTATCTCCTCCGCCTGCCACACTTACTAAACCACCAGCCCTAGTTAACATTGCAACTGTCAATGCACAAGAAGAAGTGCTATGATCAAAAGGAGGAACTTCAAACACTCCTAATGGCCCATTCCATAATAACGTTTTACTATTAGCAATTGCATTACATATTAAATCTATAGTTTTATTTCCAATATCCAAAATCATTTTATCAGAATCAATATTATCTATATCTACCATCTCTGTATCCGTCCCATGTTCAATTTTATTTGCAACCACAACATCTACAGGCAAAATAATCTCACAACCTAACTTTTCTGCTTTTTTACATATTTGAACGGCATTTTTAAGCATACTTTTTTCATAAAAAGATGCTCCTATATCAACACCTTTTGCAGCAAGAAATGTATTCGCCATTCCCCCTCCTATAGCAATATACTTAGCTTTTTCCATTAAATTACTTAACAAATTTAATTTAGTAGAAACCTTAGAACCACCTACTATAGCAATAGTTGGTGGTTCCGAATCTTTTAATACTTTTTCCAACATTTCAATCTCTAATTGAAGTGCTAAACCTGCATAAGATGGCAATAATTTTGCTAATCCATAAATAGAAGCATGTTTTCTATGTGAAACAGAAAAAGCATCATTTACAAAAATATCTCCTAAATCTGCTAATTCATTACAAAACTTTTTACTATTTAATTCTTCACCTTTATGAAAACGTAGATTCTCTAAAAGAGCAATTCCGCCTTCAGATAAATCTTGCAAAACTTGTTTAGCTACTCTTCCAATACAATCCGGAACAACTACTATTTCTTCAGCTTTAAATATCTCTGCCAAGTATTCAGAAACAAAACCTAAAGACAAGTTTTCATTAAATTTTCCATTTGGTCTTCCAAAATGTGACAGCAAAGCTATCTTTGCGCCTCTGCTAGATAAAAAATTTACAGTAGGAATCAATCTTTCTATTCTAGTAATGTCTGAAATTTCTCCATTTTCATCTACAGGAACATTTAAATCACATCGTAATAAGACAATCTTACCTGATAAATCAATATTTTCTATAGTATTTAATCCCATATTTATTTACCCATTAATACTGCTACATCAGACATTCTATTTGAAAAACCCCATTCATTATCATACCAAGATAAAATTCTTACTAATTTACCCTGCACAACTTGCGTTTGTGTGGCATCAAAATTAGAAGAAGCTGGATTATGATTAAAATCAATAGAAACTAAAGGAGCGTCATTATAATTTAAAATTCCTTTTAATTCGTTTTGTGCAGAATTCTTTATTGCAAGATTAATTTCGTCAATAGAAGTTTCTTTAAAAGAATAAAAAGTTAAATCTACCATTGAGACATTTACTGTAGGAACTCTTACTGCTGTACCATCTAGTTTTCCCAATAGTTCTGGTAACACCAAACCTACCGCTTTAGCAGCTCCAGTAGAAGTAGGAATCATTGAAGTTGAAGCAGCACGAGCTCTTCTCAAATCACTATGTAAAGTATCTAATACTGGTTGATCTCCTGTAAAAGCATGAACAGTAGTCATAAACCCACTCTCAATACCAACTAAATCATTTAATACTTTAGCAACTGGAGCCAAACAATTTGTAGTACAACTTGCATTTGATACTACTTTATGGTCTTTATTTAATCCATTATGGTTAACACCATATACAACTGTATAATCAACTCCATTACCCGGTGCAGAAATTAATACCTTTTTTGCTCCTGCATGGACATGTTTAATAGCATCTTCATTTTTTGTAAATAAACCAGTACATTCTAATGCAACATCTATATCCAATTCCTTCCATGGTAAATCCTCAGGGTTTCTTTCCGAAAACACCTTAATTAAATTATCAGCAGTTTTAATTGATCCATTTTCAACTGAAACTTCTGCATTTAACCTTCCATGTACACTATCGTATTTTAATAAGTGTGCATTAGCTTCCACAGAACCCAAATCATTAATAGCTATAACACTAATATCTTTTCTATTTGATTCCAGTATAGCTCTTAAAACTAATCGGCCTATTCTTCCAAACCCATTAATAGCCACTTTTACAGTCATTTAGTCCTCCTATTTATCTAATATTATTTTAACTGATTTTATAATTTCTTCTTTTGTAATTTTAAATTTTTTATACAAATCTTTTGCTGGAGCAGAAGAACCAAAATTTGACATACCTATAAAAATATCCTCAGAGGACATTAGATGATCCCAACTTTGCCTAATACCAGCTTCTACTATTACTTTAGGCAAATTACCTACAACTTCATCCTTATAATTTTTATCTTGAATATAAAACCTATCTAAACAAGGAACAGAAATAATTCGAGTAGTTATTCCTTCATTATCTAATTCTTTAGAAGCATCAATAATTAATTCTAATTCAGAACCTGAAGCAATTAAAGAAATCATAGCACTACTTTCTTCATTTAAAACATATGCGCCTTTTGCTGAAAGGTTAATATCTATATTTTTAGTTCTAACTGGTTTTAAATTCTGTCTAGATAATGCTAATATACTCGGCGTATTTTTAGATTGTAATGCAGCTTGCCACACTTCAAGTGTTTCAATATTATCTGCAGGCCTCCAAACTTCTAAATTAGGAATAGCTCTTAATGATGATAAATGTTCTACAGGTTGATGAGTAGGACCATCTTCCCCAAGCCCAATAGAATCATGTGTCATAATATAAATTACTCTTAATTTCATTAAAGCAGATAATCGAATAGCTGGCCTACAATAATCCGTAAATACTAAAAATGTTCCTCCATATGGAATTAAAATTCCATATAAAGCTATTCCATTCATAATTGCAGCCATAGCATGTTCCCGTATTCCATAATATATGTATGAACCAGAAAAATCATCCTCCACAATAATCTTTTGACCCTTAGCCAAAGTATTGTTTGATCCCGTTAAATCAGCTGAACCTCCTATTAAATTAGAAATTCTCGAATTTAATTCATTTAAAATATTCTCACTAGACTTTCTAGTTGCTAATGCTAAAGGATTCTCATACAAACTCATTTTAAAATCACTTAATTGTTTATCCAAAGATTCTAAACTACTACCATTCATTAAGCTTTCAATTGTTTCTCTATGTTGCGAATCAGCATATATTTTTTCCCAATTATTTCTTTGTAGCCTTCCTCTAACTCCTATTTTCCTCCATACATCTAGAATATGTGCAGGAATACCAAATTCTCCTAAGCTCCAATTTAAATTTTCTCTAATCAAACCTATTTCATCTTTACCCATAGGTGCACCATGGCTTGAAGACTTACCTTCTTTATTTGGAGATCCAAATCCAATTCTTGTTTTAAAAGCAATTATAGATGGTCTTTCATCTTCTTCGGATTCTTTAAAAGCTGCTTCTATATCACCAAAAGAATGTCCATTACATTTTATTGCATGCCAATTACTTGCTTTAAATCTATCTAATTGATTATCAGAAGTAGTCAAAGAAGTTGGCCCATCAATAGAAATACCATTATCATCAAATAATATTACAAGTTTACCTAGACCTAAATGACCTGCTAAAGATATTGATTCTTGCGAAATACCTTCCATTAAGCATCCATCTCCAGCTAAAACATAAGTTTTATGATCAAATAATTCCTTACCAAACCTCTTAGCCATAATTTTTTCAGATATAGCCATCCCTACTGCATTAGCTATTCCTTGACCTAAAGGACCAGTTGTAGTTTCTATTCCCTTTAACTCTCCATATTCAGGATGGCCAGCTGTTTTAGAACCTAACTGTCTAAACATTTTTATATCCTCTAGAGATATATCTTTATAGCCAGTTAAATACAATAAAGAATATAATAACATGGATCCATGACCAGCGCTTAAAATAAACCTATCTCTATTAATCCAATCTGGAGAATTGGAATCAAATTTTAAAAAATTTTTATAAAGCACGGTTACCACATCAGCCATACCCATTGGCATGCCGGGATGCCCTGAATTAGCTTTTTCTACAGCATCAACTGATAATATTCTAATAGCATTAGAAAGATCTGCATCATTTGAATTATCAATCTTTATATTTTCTGGCATTCTAGAATTACTATCCTATTGAAATTTTATTATAAAATAATTTAATACCTTATTGCAAAAGTAAGTCAATTTATCTTAATGTGTTATAAGAAATTATTAAATAAAAATACAATGATATTTAATTTTTATAG
>Ga0163108_10004184_pt1 | contig 10220 bp, 7 predicted proteins | sample Fk1155metaG_FD_109644 | JGI IMG/M metagenome (GOLD analysis project Ga0163108, IMG submission 109644) | Marine microbial communities from the Central Pacific Ocean - Fk160115 155m metaG | ecosystem: Environmental > Aquatic > Marine > Oceanic > Photic zone | place: The Central Pacific Ocean...
AAAATTATCTTATATATTTATAAGTCATGATTTAAAAGTTATAAAAGCATTATCAGATAAATTATTAATTATGAAAAATGGTAAAATCATAGAATTTGGTGATACAAATAAAATATTAAATAAACCAAAAGAAGATTATACAAAATCACTTATAAAATCTTCATTTGCATAGAAAAATAATTATGACAAACAACAAAAATAAAAAAATAAATATAGTTTTTTATTCTGAATGGGACCCATATTTAAAATGGAAAAAAATACTTTCTGTATATAATATTATACTTCACAAATGGCCTGATGATTTCATAAAGAATAAAATATACCCTAAAGTAGAAGGAGCATTAGTATGGGACCCACCCTTTGAAATGTGGTCGTGTTTTCCAAAAATTAAAATTATCCAATCTCTAGGGGCGGGTGTAGATCATATTATAAAAAATAATTATCCAAAAGATGTTAATATTATAAAGTTAAATGACCCAAATTTAAGTAATCAAATTTCTGAATATGTTTTAATGTCAGTACTCATGTGTTATCGAAAGTTCTTTCAATATCTAATTAATAAAAATGCTAAACAATGGAAACAATTAAAACCGATAAATAAGAGTAATTTTAAAATCACAATTCTTGGGTATGGCAATATAGCTAAATTAGTTATAAAAAAACTTCAATTAAATAATTTTCAAGTAAATGTATGGGGAAATTCTAAACGAAAAATAAAGAAAATTAATTATTATTATGGTAAAGATCAATTAAATCAAAGCTTAAAAAATGCCTCATGCTTAATTTGTTTATTACCACTTACTGCACAAACTAATAATATTATTGGTCTTAAAGAATTTAAAATATTGAATCGTGAAAGTTATTTTATAAATGTTGGTAGAGGAGATACAGTTAATGAAAATGACCTCATATATTCACTTAATAATTCTATTTTAAAAGGTGCAATTCTTGACGTATTTAAACAGGAACCTTTAATGAAAAATAATAAACTTTGGCATTTAAACAATATCTTTATTAGTCCTCATATAGCTGGAATTACTAATCCCACAAATTATGCAGCAAAACTTTTAAAAGAAAACTTTATTGCTTTATATAATAATAAGAAATTAAAAAATTTGGTAAACACTAATAAAGGTTATTAATATGATATTGAATAAGTTTATAGATAGACTTTATTCCCATAATATGTCCTCCTTTTGATTTGCCTGGAATACTTTTATCATTCCAAGCATAAGTATCAACATGTATCCAATTCGTTTTAAAATTAATAAATTTATTTAAAAATAAAGCTGCAACAACAGAACCTGCAAAAGAACCCGCAGATATATTATTTGTATCTGCCACATCACTATTTAGCCATTTTTCATAAGGAGTATATAAAGGTAATCTCCACATTGGGTCTTTCTCCAATATACAAATACTATCAAGCTTTTTTGCTATAGATTCTGAATTCGTAAAAAATGCAGGTAAATCTGGACCTAAAGCAACTCTGGCCGCACCTGTTAAAGTGGCAAAATCTATTAATAATTTTGGTTTAAAAGTATCGGCATATGATAATGTATCTGCAAGAATTAACCTTCCCTCGGCATCTGTGTTTCCAATTTCAACTGTTATTCCTTTTTTACTATTAAATACATCTCCTGGCCGCATTGATGACGGACCAATATCATTATTAACGGTAGGTATTAAAACCTTAAGATTAACTTTCAACTTATTTGCTATTATTAAATGAGTTAAGCTCAAAATAGAAGCCGCACCTCCCATATCTTTCTTCATATTTCGCATAAACTGTGAAGGCTTTAAATCAAGCCCACCAGTATCAAAACATACTCCTTTGCCTACTAAAGTAATCAATGGATATTTTTTATTACCCCAATTTAATTCTAATAATCTAGGCTTTTCAATCGAACCTTTTCCTACAGCGTATATTAATGGAAATTTATTTTTAATATCAATTTCTTTTATTATTTTTACTTTAGCATTATGGTAATCACCAAAATTTATAAATGTATCTTCTAAAGCATCTGGTCCCATTGAAGAAGAGGGAATATTTATTAACTCTTTTCCATAAAAAATAGCTACCAAAAAATTACATATAACTTTATGATTATAACTATCTAATATAATACTTTTATAATTATTTATATTACTAAATTTATATTGAGCTAGCCCCCAACCCAAGTAAAATTCTTTAATATTCTTAATATTATTTTTATCTACTACTTTCCAGTTTATATTCTTTACTTTAGAGCTAATAAGCGCTCCCAATTCTTGAGTTATTGTATGATATTTATTTCTACCATAAAAAACTAAACAAACTGTTCTATTATTAGTTTTAGAAGATAAGTATGCAATATCTCCATCGTTATAATTATCTTTATTATGAATATAATAATTATAAATATTACTAGGTAATTTTTTAAGTATTTTACTATTATATTCTAATAAATAAATTATACCTGTATCTTTAGTAATTTTATTTTTAAATATACTATCAACGAATTTAGCAAAATTAGCTATTCTTGCTATATTAGAAACCTTATTAACGTCATTTTTATACATGATAATTTACAAATAAAAAAGGCACCTAATAAATCATTAGATGCCTTTTTTTATACTTTATAGTTGGATATTAGAAACCTACTCTTAGATTTGCTCCCATGTAGCTTTCTGTCCAATCATCTCTTCCAGAGACCCAACCTGCTCTTACACCACCACTTATATGTGAACTAAGATTAAAGTTGACTCCTCCACCTATCTTTGTGGAAGTTTCAGCATTTGAAGCTGCAAGATCTAATGCAGTTCCATCAGTGCCAGCTTCTGTCTTATATTTAGCTTGAGTTGTATCTTCACTTTCATAAGCTACATTTATATAAGGCACCAGCTTACCTAAATTAGCGGCTACAGTAAGACCAACTGACATTGTTTCAGATGATACGCTCTTTGCAGCTATACTATCATCTGAAGTAGTCAGGGTAGTATTACTTGCTGTAAACAGTTCACCATCACCTGTTGTGTCCGCTGCTAAATCAGATGGACGAACATCAGTAAATGCATTAATATCCATGTCCATCATCCTATAAGCGATACTTGGAACTATTGAAAATCTTCCTCTAGTAAAGTTTGCTGCTACTCTAGCATTAGAGTACTCTACATCCGCAGTAGTTTTACCTGTAATAATTTTATCATTACCCAGATCTCTACGCGTAGTATTTATTGTAGAATCTCCTTGACCAAAACCTACATCAATTTGAAGCATACTTGTTTTATAAGCTGCATAAATACCATAAGTATCTATTTCTTGTTTGTATGTTCCATCATTAAACGTTGTTTTAAAATCTGTGTCTAGATTTGAAACTACTAAACCAATAAGAGCTTTACCAAATGTTTTATCAACACCAACTGAGTATGATGAAGCATCCCCATCATATCTGTTAGAATCTAATCTTACGTTTGTGAAAGTTTGTGTATTTTCTATATCACTACTTCCATAATCACCCCAGAAACTTAAGCCGGCAATTACTTTATTAGCTGACATTGAGAAACCGTCATCTTGATTACTAAAACTCAAACCTGTAGCGCTTGTACTTGCATTTTGTGCAGCATATGCCATATCAATACGATTAGAAACTGCTCCTACAATTGCATTAATTGCTAAACGTGCTACATCACCTGCAACAACCGCTGTACCATTAGTATCAGCAGAACCCGCATATAAACAGTCATTTCCTACATATGCTCCTACACCACCTCTAATTAAATATTGCAGACCCAAGCCACCTCCAGTATCAGCATTTGCCGAACCTGAATAAGCATCTCCTGTAAAGGCGCTATTATAAACATAAGCAGTTGTAGTATAATCGGATCCTAAGTGCATACCGTATGCATCATTTTTACAACTGATTGAGTATGTACCGGCTGCATTAGCTGAAGTTATCGTAAATGCTGCCAGCGTTGTAACAGCTAACAAAGCAGCTGCTAAAATTCTTAATAGTTTCATTGTATAAAACTCCTTAAAATAGTATTTAGTATACGTATATAATTACTCATTAAAATCATTTAATAACTTATATTATTATTATCATGCTATGAAAACAAGCTTTATAATATTTTTCTTACTTTTTTAATTTACTGTTGCAATAAAACAACATGTTTTTTAATGCTTTTTTAGCCTATTTATTAATTTTTATATCCTTTTAAAAGGTTTTTTAATGTATTTGAAGTATCTTCATCTATATGTTTAGAATCAAGAACACCGTTATCATGAGCCCTTTTGATTAAAATCATACCTTCTTCAAACCTTTCCTCTTTAAGATACACATATCCTATAGCTAAATCACAAAAACCTTGATATTCGGAATTTCTAGCCAAATAAGAACAAATATTTTTTATACCTATTATATCATCATTTCTAATATAATAAGATATTAGTGGAGTTGCCTGATCTTGCCTTTTAGGAGCTAAAGATAATAAAAATTTTAACTTATCTTCCCATAAATTAATATATTTATTCATTCTTTTTCTTGATTCAACTCCATATTTACCAGGCAGTATTGAAAGCATTGATAATGTATTAACATGCACATTAATAAGTTCAAAAGAAGCCTGTTTCTTGCTTATTACTTCATGAGAAGCACACAAAAGCCATTCCATGACCTCAATATCACTCTCATTCAAATGACCATACAACATGACTTGATTTTTGTAATAGTTATGATAACCATTAAGTTTTTGAGTAAATTGTAATCCTCCTTTTCCATAATCATAAATTGTATCAGAACAATTACCTGTCACTTGAGATTCTTTTGCTAACTTTATTAATTCAGCAGATCGAAAGCTCAGCATATGATTATAAGCCGTAAAATACCCTATATAAGCTCCATAAAATAAAAATATAGAGATCAAAAGTGTATAAAAATAATAAAATAAAGAATTATTGAATAAAAAACTTACTTTTATTGATAAAAAATTATTCATGTTTTTATTATCATTTAAAATTAACGTAGCAGCCAGCATAGCTTGAATTACTATACAGGATATCCACTGAAACCAAAAAACGCCTATACTAAAATATAACAGCCAAGCAATAGCTAATCCCAACGACACTTTAAAGGCATATTTAAATATATAAAAAATATACATTATATATATAAATGCACCTACAAAACCAACACTAAAAATATGTTCAAATATCTCATTATGGGTATGAAAATGAACTCTATTCCCTGTGTTAATTTGATAAAAAACTTCAGGAGTAAAACTTTTTAGCAACAACTCAGAAATACTTCCCCAACCATATCCAAATAATAACGATTTAATACTATCTAAATGCTCAAAAAGAACTCTAACAATAGAACCTCTAGCTATTAAAGTACCAAAATGACCAAGTAATCTCCCTGACGCATCATCTTGCCAACTAACATTACTAGTTATTTTATTAGTTTGATCCGTAATTCCATCCCAAAATATGAAAGAAGACAGAAGCATTAAAAATGTTAAACATATTGGTATAAATGTAAAAACATAGGGATTGAAAATAATATTATTTACAACTCTAACTCTCGAATCAAAATAATTATTAATCATCCAAAACAACCATCCTAGTGAAATTAAAAGCCACAGAGCAATTGATGAATTATTATCTATTTTCCAAAACAAGGGTCCCAATAGTAAAAATATTATAAAACCTAGAAAGCTTTTACTTATGCTATTATTTTTACTATCAATAAAATAAATTAAATATATAGTAAAAGCTGAAAAATAGAGTGCTAACCAATCATTAAATCCGAAAAAGGATATTACTATACCAGTAATAGCAGGATAAAAACTTCCTACTGTAATAACTATTACTAATATAAAAAAGTTAATTAGTAATAAAAAAGAAATTTTGTATTTTTTTATAATATAAATATATAAAACAGTTAGCAAAGATAGAGAAAAATATCCAAAGGCGCCTTGTCCTAATTGTGGTGATCCATAAAGAGCTAATATAGGTAAACGTTGAAATAAAGCCGCAAAGAAAGAATATAATGCTAAAATAGATGGAACTAAAACAATAGGATGAGTAAAATACTGCCTTATTTCTTTATCACTTCCTTTTTTTAATAATAATAAGGCTAAAATAGCAGAGACTAAATGATTAAATACAATCATTCCTTCTACCTGCCCCCAATAACCAATATGTAATTGAGGAGTAGCAAATAAAATTGACCAAGGAAATATAAACCCTATAAAGATAAGAATTATATCTTCAAATTTATTAATATTTTTTTTTATATTCATCTAAAATACCATAAAAAAAATATATAAACTAAAATCAATATATGTATACCTTATAATTTATCTTTAATATGCTTAATATAATAAAATTTTTAAATTTAACTTTATTAGAATAAAAAATAATGCCATAGATAAATTATGATATCAGTAATAATACCAATATTTAATGAAGAAAATAATATAAAGCAACTAGCCGAATCTATACTAAAGGTGCTGAAAGGTATAGATTTTGAAATATTATTTATAAATGATGGAAGTAAAGATAATTCAGAAGAAAAAATACTCGCGTTAACTCATAAACATTCTAAAATTAAATTAATTAACCTCAGAAGAAATTATGGGCAAACTGCAGCTATGCAGGCAGGGTTTGATCACTCAATAGGTGATATAATTATCCCTATGGATGGTGATTTACAAAATGACCCTAATGACATACCTAAACTAATTAAAAAAATTAATGAAGGTTATGATGTAGTTTCAGGATGGCGAAAAATTAGATCAGACAAAAAATTTACTAGAATAATTCCTTCTAAAATAGCAAATATCATTATTTCTAAAATTTCTGGTTTACATCTTCATGATTACGGATGTACTTTAAAAGCCTACAGAAAAGAAATCTTAAAAGATATTAAACTTTACGGAGAAATGCATAGATTCATTCCTATATATGCTTCATGGGAAGGTGCGAAAGTTACTGAAATTGCTGTCAACCATCATCCAAGAACAGCTGGTAAAACTAAATATGGTTTATCACGAATACCAAGAGTAATATTAGATCTATTAGTAATAAGATTTTTTGATAAGTCATTAGATAGACCTATTCACCTATTTGGACAATTTGGACTATTAATGTTTTTTATTGCTTTTTTATTGTCCTTACTAGCAATTTTTTTAAAAATTTTTATTAATATTTCTTTTATTCTCACTCCTTTACCATTATTAGTTGTATTTTTTGCAATGTCTGGTCTTTTATGTATTTTTTTAGGGTTAGTTGCAGAAATACAATCTAGAATATATTTTGAATCTATAGACCGTCCTCCCTATCTAATTAAAAAACATAATTCAAAATTAAGTAAAAAAGATAAATAATGTGTGGCTTCGTAGGTTTTACCAACCCCAAATCTGAAAATATAGCAGAAAACACTATAAAAAAAATGCTACAGCCAATAGCACATAGAGGTCCTGATGAAAATGCTATTTTTAAAAGTCAAAAAATAGCACTAGGCCATCATAGGTTATCAATAATAGATCTTAAAGGTGGGATGCAACCACGCATAGATGAAGAAGGATGCCTTGTATATAATGGAGAAATATATGGTTATAAAGAACAAGCCAGACTATTAAAATCCAAAGGGATTATTCTTAAGGATGATTCAGACACAGAAGTATTATTTCAGCTATTAAAACTTTATGGTGTTAAAAAAACATTAAATTTAATTGATGGCATGTTTAGCTTTGCTTTTTATGAAATCAAAACCGATATTTTATGGCTTGCAAGAGATCCTATGGGGGAAAAACCTTTATATTATTCAATTAATAATAATAATATATTTTTTGGATCAGAATTATCAAGTCTAATGCCAACTCTAGCAAACATTCCTATTAAAATAAATGAGCATGCCCTTCTATCTTATTTACAACTTGATTATATTCCTAAAGATAAAACAATCCTGTCCAATATTAAAAAATTGTTGCCAGGACAGCTTATAAAATTCAAAAATAATATTTTAAATGAATATTTTTATTACAATTCAGATTTAAATGAAAAAAAATATATAAATAGACAGAATGCCATTGGACAATTAGATAAACTTCTAAGCCAATCAGTTAAAGAAAGATTAATTGCTGATGTGCCTATAGGTATATTTTTATCTGGAGGCATAGATTCAAGTTTAATTGCTTATTATGCTAAAAAACATAACAAACAAATTAAAAGTTATACAATTAAAATGAATAATAGCTCCTATGATGAATCAACTTACGCTAAATTAGTAGCTGATAGTTTAGGCATAGATAATAAAATTGCTGAATTTGATAATAGTTCTATATTAAAGTCACTTAATATTATTGAAGAAAAATTAGATGAACCTTTAAGTGATCCTTCGATTCTTCCAACATACCTATTATCACAATTTGCAAAGAAAGAGGTTAAAGTTGCTCTTTCTGGAGATGGCGCTGATGAATTATTTTGCGGTTATGCTCCATTTAAAGCAATCAATTATTTATTTCTTTTTAGCCTTTTTCCTAAAATTATGGGAAAAACAATATCTTCTTTCACAGAATCAATTCCCTCGACAGATTCATATATGAGCTTACATTTTTTAATAAAACATGTAAGTAGAGGCTTTGGTTGGCCTAGCTATCAACAAATTTTCAGATGGATGTCTCCCCTATCTGATAATAATATTCTAACTCTCTTAAATAAAGATTTTACAGCAAAAAACAATATTGAAAATAATTGGAATAATTTATTACAAGGCAATAATTATAAACATGGAGACATTACAAATATTATAAGTAAAATATTTAAAGACTTCTATTTACCAAATGATATTTTAACAAAGGTTGACAGAGCTTCAATGTATAATGGTCTAGAAGTAAGATCTCCATTTTTATCAAAATCAATTTTAAATTTTTCTGATTCACTTCCAAACAAATTTAAATTAAAAAATAACCAAACAAAAATTATATTAAGACAAATAGCTTCTGAAATATTTCCAAAAAATATCAGCTATAGAAAAAAGCACGGATTTGCAATTCCCCTTGCAGAAATGATTAGAGGGCCATTAAAAGAAAAAATAACAGAAACATTATTATGTGAAAATTTTCCAGTAAGTGAATATTTTAACAAAGCAAAATTAGAAAAATTATTAACAGACCACTTTAATGGAATAGATAATAGAAAACCAATATGGGCTATTTATATGTTATATAAAAATAATGAAAGATTATTAAAATTAACTTAAAAAAATATTTATGTCTTATTAATTATATTCTATATATAACATATATTTTTGAACTATGAAGGTAATAATGCTTAAAATAAAAATAGGAACATTAGAGGATTTAAGTAAAAATAATCAATTTTCAAGGTGGGTTAATAATCACGATATTTTAGTATATAAAAATGATCTTAAAATTGAGGCTATATCAAATATTTGCCCTCATTTTGGAGGTCCTATTGGATATCATGAAATCAAGATAGTTGATGGAAAACCTGTATTTACATGTTTATGGCATAATTTACAATTTTGCATTAACTCAGGAAAATGCACTACACATAGTAATTTAAAATTAAGAAAATATAATGTAGAAGTTGAGAACGAGGATATATTTGTGTATATAAACTAAATGAGTAAAACATTTTTAAAATCAGTTTCATCAGCTTATAGCAAATTTCCAAAAGACTTGCTAATATGGAACTATTGGGATCATGAACATATTGTAGGCACACACTTTGAACATTATAAAAAAGTAAATATCTTATATGAAGATAAGACAGTATGTTTTTCTGAAAGGTGGGCTAAATTACCATATATACCTTTTTATTTAAAGACTACTGATTTATGCATAATGACAAATGAAAATCAAATGGATGTGCATCACTATGCATTATTTAATTTTATATATTGTAAACAAACTTTTATATTTGAAGAAAATTCAAAAAAACAGTGTAAAGTAACAAGACATACTGACCTACAAGTTCCAAAATTTATGAAATTCTTGCAACCTATGTATAATAAAATAATGCAAAAATGGTTTGTAGATGTCTGGGAAGAAGATATGCCTATGAGAGATAGGAGACTTAAAGTCTGGAAATTAGGTTTTGAGGACTTTAAAGGAGTTAATTATATTAATGATCCTAAAATTGTTAAAAATAAAATTTCAAATAGAGAATATAAAGTTTCTCTTCCTATTCCAAAAATAACACATATTAAAAA
>Ga0163108_10004187_pt1 | contig 10216 bp, 7 predicted proteins | sample Fk1155metaG_FD_109644 | JGI IMG/M metagenome (GOLD analysis project Ga0163108, IMG submission 109644) | Marine microbial communities from the Central Pacific Ocean - Fk160115 155m metaG | ecosystem: Environmental > Aquatic > Marine > Oceanic > Photic zone | place: The Central Pacific Ocean...
AACTACGAGCAATATGAAAACAATCATTAGTAATCTTTTTATCCTATCAATTGCGCTTCTAGCTTTCCTTGTGACAGGGTGCATAGATCTCAAACAAGACATTTGGATCAATGAGGACGGGAGCGGAAAATTGGTATTTGATGTTGGGTTAACTAAGCAATTTAAAGCGATGATGGATCTTGGGGGTGGGTTCGGAGATCTTGAGGCGGAAACTGAGAATGGAGAGGATTCTGATTCAAATCAATTTTGGAAATCACCAGAAAAAGTTATCGAAAAATTGAAAGAATCAAAGCATGTGATTGATGCTGAATTTAAGGAATTAAGCGACTCTAAATTCGAAAGGGTCATCTACACGATTGAGTTATCTGACATTACAAAGATCAATCAAGTGATGGAGTCGTCTTCTCTCAGTTCTGGGGTAGAGGAATTAGGGGGTGATGCTTCTTCAGAAAATAATGACTTAAGCATTACAAAAACAGAATCAGGAACTTTCAAATTGAATGCTTTCATGGAAGGGAATAAGGAAGAAAGTGTTGATCCGGCAGGAGACGAATTTGGAATGATGCAGAAAATGTTTGAAGATTCAGGGATGTCTATTCGGGTTCACGCTCCTGCGGTCAGTCATAACGGAAAGAAGAAAGGTGGTGCCGTCTTATGGAAAATCACTCTTGCAGATATGGCGGCAGGAAAAAGCCTCATTGCTAATGGAGAGTTTAGAGGTGGGAAATCTTCCGGGAATAGCCTATTGATCGTCGGCGTGTCTGTGCTAGGAATAATTATTATCCTTGGTATTGTTGTGTTATTCCGCAAAAAGAATAACCAATGAACCTTGTAACAACGTGTTTGGTTAACATATCTGACGGGTAAAAGCTTATTTTCCTAATATGATAGGTTTTACTTGCACAAATTAAGTACTAAATCTAACTTATTTGCCGCTCGAGTCCGTCCCTTTTGGGCTCAGCTCTTTTTTATACTAGGTAAAATGAAAGAAGAACTGCATCCTGAATATCAGCTCACTACAATTTCCTGCACATGTGGAGCAGTTTATGAAACGCGTTCTACAGTTGCTGATCTGAAGGTTGGTATTTGCATGTCATGTCACCCTTTTTTTACTGGAGAGCAGAGATTTGTTGATACTGCCGGTAGAGTTGAAAAGTTCACCAAACGTTATGGTGGGACTCAGGCCCGTCGCCGCGGCGGTAATGCAGAAGCAACAGAGCCTGCAACAGAGGCTGCAGCAGAGGCTGCAGCAGAGGCTTCCGCCTAGCTATTCTTGTTAGTCCGGTTGTTCTTAGGGTTTTAATCCTTAGTCTATCCGTTTTTGATCGAATTTGTTCTGTCGACAAGTGACTAGTGCTTTATAATTTAAACTGTCTTTATGGATTTTGAACCGCTCATAGATAAAAAGAAAGAGAGACTCGAAGAGCTTGAGTCGATCATGTCGGCTGAAGACTTTTACTCAGATCCGAAGCAGGCAGCGGAAATTTCAAAAGAATATAATTACATTAAGAAGCTCTTGGAAGATTGGGGCCTTTTTGCCAATTCTCGCCGACAGCTCAAAGACAACTATGAATTAGTTAACGGGGATGATGAAGATATGGCGGCCCTTGCTCAGGAGGAGATGCCTGAATTGGAAAGTGCTGTTGAAAAGCTAGAATTACAAATTCAATATGCATTACTTCCGCAGGACAAGACTGAGGACAGGGATGCTATAGTGGAGATTCGAGCAGGCACAGGAGGAGATGAGGCGTCACTGTTCGCCGGAGATCTTTACCGAATGTATCAACGGTTCAGTGAATTGAGTGGGTGGAAATTAGAGCCGCTCGAATCAAGTCCGTCCGAGGTAGGCGGGTTCAAAGAGATTACGGTGAAGGTGTCCGGGGATGAGGTCTTTAGGCAGTTAAAATATGAGAGCGGGGTGCATCGCGTTCAAAGGGTTCCTGAGACCGAAACCCAGGGCCGCATCCATACTTCCACTGCTACGGTAGCTGTCATGCCTGAAGCTGAAGACGTGGACGTTGAGTTGAGGCCAGACGAATTGAATATCCAAGCGACCCGTTCTGGAGGTCCTGGCGGGCAGCATGTAAACACAACGGATTCGTGTATCCAGGTAACGCACTTGCCGACTGGGATTATGGTCCGTTGTCAGGACGGTAGGAGTCAAACAAAGAACAAGGAGAAAGCTTTGACTATTCTGCGCTCTAAATTGCTTGAGGCTAAGCAGAGGGAAGAGGCGGAAAAATATTCTGAGCAGCGCCGCAATCTTATAGGAAGTGGTGGGCGTGAAGAAAAAATCCGAACTTATAATTTTCCCCAGAACAGGGTCACGGATCATAGGATCGGATTGACATTGCATAATTTAGAAGGAGTCCTCGCTGGGCAAGTCGAGGAGTTAGTGGAGGCGCTACAGTCCTCGGAGATGGCGGAAAGGTTACAGGAAGCTGGCCTGAAGTAGAGTAAAGTAAGAATGAAGTCCCTGCTCGAGACATTGCAGAGCGGTTCTGTTTATCTGGAAGATCGAGGAATTGATGATGCTCGTCTCAATATGGAGCATTTTATAGCGAAGGTCCTAGGTTGCGAACGCATTGAACTTTATTTGTCCTTTGACCGTCCAATGCAGGAGAAAGAACTTGAAGAATTGCGTGCGCTCTTAAAGAGGAGAAGTAAGAGAGAGCCGCTACAGCACATTCTTGGAACTGTAGAGTTTATGGGGCAAGATTTTATTTGTGATTCGAGGGCTTTGATCCCAAGGCCCGAGACAGAAGAATTAGTCGGTATACTCTTTAATAGATTTGTATCTTCATCTGAACCGGACCGAATACTTGATGTGGGATGTGGTTCTGGAGTGATTGGTATTTCTCTTGCCCTAAAATGGAAAGATTCTCATTTAACAATGATTGATTGTTCGGAGGATGCTCTGTCTCTAACTAAAGAAAACGCTATAAATTTGGAGCTGAGCGATTCAAGGACGGATTATGTTTGTTGTGACCTTCTCGATGGGGTTAATGGGCCCTTTGATATTATCATAGCTAACCTTCCTTATGTGAATCCTGATGAAATTGACGGGCTCGAGTCTGAGCTAAGTTTTGAGCCGCGCAATGCTTTGGACGGAGGAAAGGAGGGGACTGAGCTGATTTCCCGTTTCATTTCTCAGGTGCCTAATGAATTGTCTGAGCAAGGCCTTCTGGCTCTGGAGGTTGGGGAGGGTCAGACTGATTTTTTTGGGGGATTCATTAGTGAAATGGGCTTCGATCAGATCGAAACGTTGAAAGATCTTTCAGGAATAGAGCGTTTTATACTGGCGATGAGGTGAGAGAAGCTTCAATTTTAAATTAATGGAAAAACTTTTAGTCAGTGGCGGTTCTCGTCTTTCGGGGTCCGTGAGGATCAGCGGATCGAAGAACAGCTCATTGCCAATACTGGCAGCGACCTTGCTCAGTGAAGAGCCATGCATAATCCATAATGTTCCCGATTTAAGTGATACAAATTATATGGTTCAGATACTCGCTACGCTCGGTGCCGAAGCTGAGATGGAGGATGGGACAGTGAGGGTTCACGCTCAAGGGATTTCGTCTCAGGCGCCATACGATCTTGTCAGAAAGATGCGTGCTTCAGTATGTGTTTTGGGTCCAATGCTCGCGAGGAAAGGTGAGGCTTTTGTTTCTCTTCCTGGAGGGTGCGTCATAGGTGACCGTCCCATTGATTTACACTTGAGAGGGCTTGAGGCTTTGGGAGCTGAAGTTGAGGTTAAGGGAGGTGACATTAGGGTTAGTGCTCCTCAAGGCCTCAAGGGAGCGAAGGTTAACATGAGAGGTCAGTATGGATCGACTGTCCTTGGAACGGATAACGTGATGATGGCGGCAGTGTTTGCTGAAGGGACGACAATCATTGAAAGCGCTGCCGCTGAGCCTGAAGTTGAGGATTTGGCAGCGTTTCTTAATGCCTTGGGTGCAAGGATAGAGGGGGCAGGGACTCGGAAAATTGTCATACATGGAGTAGAATCGCTTTCCGGAGCAGAGCATGAGGTCATTCCTGACAGGATAGAAGCTGGTACTTTCATGATTGCTGGAATGATAGCTGGTGATGGAGTGGTGTTGGAGAATGTAAGATCAGACCATTTGACTTCTCTGATAGATTCATTGAAAGGGTCAGGTCATATAGTCGAGGTTGAGGACAGCGGTACGATTCGTGTTTCAGCTTCTACTGAGCCTCAAGCGAATGAAGTTACTACCGAACCTTATCCAGGATTCCCTACCGATATGCAGGCGCAAATGTGTGCCATGTATGTTACTACTCCTGGCATATCAGTAATTACTGAAACTGTTTTCCCAAATCGTTTCATGCATGTTTCCGAGTTGAAGCGCATGGGTGCTAACATAAATCTCAAAGATTCAATGGCCGTGATTCGAGGAGTCGATCAGTTAAGTGCGGCGCCCGTGATGGCCAGTGATTTGAGGGCCTCTGCGGCGTTAGTCCTGGCGGCACTAGGAGCGGACGGCACTACTGAAATTAATAGGCTCTATCATATCGATCGAGGATATGAAAACATTGACCAGAAGCTTCGTTCGCTCGGCGCAGAGCTACATAGAGTCAATGAATGAGGCGAATTAATGGCCTCTAAGCGCTTTCAGGTTCATCTGTGATTGTTGCGCTTTTCTTCAATTTCTCAATGTATGTCTTGAGTTCGGATTCTCGATGCTCAGCTTTAATGAGGTCGGAAATCTCTTCCCGGACCTTTTCCAGAGGAATAGGTTCGGGGCACCGTCGATCCGTTAGTTTGGCAAGGTGCATACCCCACTGAGTTGAGAATACTGGGCTAATTTCTCCAATCTCCATTGAGAATGTGATTAGTTCGAACTCATCCATCAGTTCTCCTCTCTTGTACCAGCCCAGATCAGCTTCATCTTCGGGCTTGTCGCTGTGTTTGCGTACAAGATCCATGAAGTCATTGCCAGAGCAGGCCAAGTCGCGAACTTTTCTCATCTCAGTAAAAAGATGTTCTTTGTTTTCGGCCTGTTGAAGAGACTTGAAAATGTGCATGGAGCGCACTTCCTCAGGAGTCATGAAAGAGTCTTTCTCGGTATTGTAGTATTGTTCAATGTCTTCATCACTGGGTTCTGGGCAATCGCCGCTCATCTGTTCCATTAGTGAATCAACACGCATGCTTTCAATGATGTCTTTGCGCACACCTTCTTCGTTACCGGGAGCAATCCCAAGCTTGAAATAAAAAGATTCTTCTCCCCCGTATTCCTCCTTTAGTTTTTCGAGGTGCTGATCAACCTTTTCAGAGGCAGGATCTTCGATTGTCTGTTTTGCTTTTTGTGATAGGAGAACTCTCGCAATGATATTGTCCTTTGCATAACCCATGAATTCATCATCGCGTTCACAGCATGAAACATTGGCCTGCTGTTCGAAATGAGCTTTAATTTGGCTAAATTCAGCATCCAAGAGCCCCTCATCTACTAGTTCACCGTTGATTGTTAATGGCATTGTTTCTTGGAGAGTGATGATTTGTGGATATCTTAGTTAAATTATGCGTATAGCATTACTTACCCTAATATTGCCTTCCGTTGCAACGTGTTTGCTTAACGGACAGGAGAAATTGCCATTAAGGCCTCAAGATAAAGGCCAGTCAGGGCGGGTCCAGATTGATAAAGTTCCTCTCGGCGTCAAGGAGGCCAAACCAAAGGTCCCGACAGTTGAGGAATTATTGGAAAAGAGTAAGAAGGGTCAAGTAGATGCTGATTCGATGTGGGTCATTATTGAGCATGCCAAAGGCAGAGGAGTAACAGCGGTGGATATCCGGAGTGATGGGAGTTGCTGGATTATGGAAAAGAAGTTACTCGGCCCTGGAAAATCAAGCCCTTACATTATTCGTTCCAGCAATGAGATACCAAATGGGCTGAGTGAGAAAATTCTTGGTATTGCAAAACAGAAGAGTATTCTTTTTGCGGAGGGTGCAGGTAGAGTCGTAGCTGCGGCAGGCTCAGAACGTGTAAAAATTGGGGTCTCTGCAAACAATGGAAGGTCTGTCCATTCTTCTCCATCAGTGCCTTTTTCTCAGTACCCAGAGGAATTCAGAGAATCTGTGGCGCTACTAATGGAGGCCACTAGGCGGTTTCCTCTCAATCCAAATGGGTTAGGTGTTATTTCTTCAGAGTTTGTTAATCCTAGACAAGCCAGGAGATTAACCGTGATCTCTGGACGAAAGCTCATAGCAGTGAAAGACCCTGGTAAGGACGCTAAAGAGTTGTCTGCTATTGTTGCAGCTTCTCGGATGCCAGGCCGAAGAATAGTTGTTACCGATCCTACGGAATGGTTGAGAATTGTTACCTATTTAAACTATGATAGGCAAGGCTCAGAGGCTCAGGAAGGGCAATGTTTAATTTCTGTAGGGGCTCAAACTTACAGGATCTTAGTCGAACGGGCCTCTCGGTAACCTTTCCTGCCTTTGGGATTGTTCTTTCCATAAATTCGTATATTTTTAAAAAAATTTATGTTTTTAATAAAATTCAAAAATTTTACAGGTATTCATGATATTAATATGAAATTATTTTTAATTTTTTCGACTTTTTCCCTCTCTTTTGCCCTTGCTGCTGCAGCTGTTGATGTGCCTAAAGGCGCAGAAAGTATAGCTCTAGCTAGCCAGCCTGGTCTTTCTCCTGACGGTAAAAGCTTTGTTTTTGTTTGGGCTGGAGACATTTGGATATCAAGCACTGAAGGAGGTAAAGCCAAAAGGTTGACCACTCACCAGGCAGAGGAAAGTTCTCCGATCATTTCACCTGACGGAAAATCAATCGCATTCATCAGTCAGAGGACTGGCACTTGGCAAGTATTTGTTATGTCTCTTAATGGGGCGCAAATGAAGCAGATTACACATCATACTGAGGGTCACTTCCTTATGGATTGGTATCCTGACGGGAAGAATCTTTTGGTCCGATGTCGTCGCGATCATGTGGGTCCAAGTGGTGAACGTTTTTATAAAATCAGCAGCAAGGGCCGTGGCCCAGAAGAGTTGATATTTGACGCTGCCGGGGATGAGGGAAGGTTGTCTCCTGACGGAACTAAGATACTCTTTCACCGCGGAGGAACCGGACTTTACAGGAAAGGTTATGTTGGGAGTCAGTCATCTCAGGTATGGCAATGGGATGGGAACAAGTTCACTAAACTCGTCGCGGATCCTCAAGGCAGTCGTTCGCCTAGGTGGTCCGGGGATGGTAAGTCATTTTATTATGTTTCGAGTAAGTCAGGAGCCTTTAACTTTTACCGTAAACAATTTGAGGGCGGACAAGAGAAGCAGCTCACGAACTTTAAGGATGATTCAGTTATGTTGCCTGCTGTGTCTCGTGACGGGAAGGTATTAGTTTTTCGTTATTTGGCAGATTTCTATCGCCTCGATTTGACTCAGGAAGCTGCAGAGCCAGTTAAAATTAACGTATGGAATAGAGGCCAGAGAGCAGGGCGTCAGCGCATCGAAAAGCAAGACTTGAGGACAGTTGGTCAGGCCGTTTTCTCTAAAGATGGTCTTGAAATTGCTTTTGTGTCGGGTGGCGATTTGTGGGTCATGGACACTGTTCTTAAAGAGCCTAAAAGAGTTACTGAAACCGCAGCAGAAGAGCGAGAACCTGTTTTTTCACCTGACGGAAAGAGCATTATTTACATTTCAGATGATGGTCGTTCGGCTAGTCTGTGCCGAGCGAAGCGTTCTGACCCGGAAAAATATTGGTGGCAGAATCAGGACTTTAATACGGAACAACTTAGTGAAGAGGGTGAAGTCATTGAGGATATAATATATAGCCCTGACGGCAAAAAAATATCGATGATTAAGGGTTCTGGTGATCTTTGGATAACTGATGCCGATGGGAAGAACGCTAATAAACTAATAAGTTCATGGAATGCTCCACGCTATGATTGGTCGCCCGACGGTAAATGGATAGCCTATTCTGTATATGATAATAATTTCAATCGTGATATTTGGATAGCTCCTGTCGATGGATCTAGGGAGCCGTTTAACCTTTCTCGGCACCCGGACTCTGATGGTGGAGTTCGGTGGTCTCCCAATGGTAAGTTGTTGGCCTTCACTGGTCGGCGCTATGATACGGAGACAGACATTTATTATGTCTGGTTAAAAAAGGAAGACGAAGAGACAGGTTCTCGTGAGAGAAATCTTAATAAGGCACTAGAGGCAATGAAAAAGGGTCGGCCGAAACCAAAGCCGGCACCGAAGGCTCCTAATAAGGAAGACCTTAAACCAAAAGAGCCCGAAGAGAACCGATTCATTAAGGCGTTGAGGATAATGTTTGATTTACCTGCGTCTGCAGAAAAGAAACCAGATCCAGCTCCTCCAGAGCAAGACCCAAAAGAGGAAAAACAAGAAGAGGAACCGGGGATTGATTTTGAGGGGATCACGGAGCGGATTCATCGAATATCAATTCCTGATGTTTCAGAGAGGGGGCTCTTCTGGTCTCCAGATTCCAAGAAACTTGCATTTTCAGCAAAGATAAAAGGGGTTGAGGGTGTTTTCTCAGTAGAGTTTCCGGACAAATTAAGTTCTCCAGCGCTGGTCTTAGCAAAGAGCATTTCCATGCCTAGATGGCTATCTAAGGATAGTCGCATTGTTTATACGGCGGCGGGAGTTCCTGGATCCCTTGCCAAAGGCAAGTCAGAGACTTATTCATTTAAAGTATTAACGGAGAGAGCCCCTGAAGAGCATCAGCGAGTTGGATTTCGACAGGCATGGAGAGCAATGCGTGATGGATTCTATGATGAATCATTAAATAACAGGGACTGGAAGCTCATTCGTGAAAAATATGAAGGCATGGCCTCAACTGCAGTTGATCGATATTCATTTAGTAGGGCAATTTCTTTGATGCTTGGGGAATTGAATGCTTCTCACCTTGGGTTCAGGACAATTTCAAGAAATCCATACAGAGCACCGGGATGGCAGGACCAGACTGCGCACTTAGGAGTTATCTTTGACGCGAGCTATGAGGGTGCTGGGCTTAAGATTAAAAAAGTTCTTACTGACGGGCCCGCGTCAGAGGAAAAGGCTCAGTTGAGGGAAGGTGAAATTATTATGGAAATTAACGGAGCTGAGGTATCCCTGAGGATGGATTTGACTGAGGTTTTGAATGGTCGATTGGATCGGGATCTGACTCTTAAGGTTCAGGGATTAGATGATGAGCAGAAGCAAAGAGAAGTTATTATGAGGCCTTCAAGTTATTCTAAGGCTAGGTCGCTTGTCGAATCGGATAAAATTAATGATACTAGGAAAAGGGTAGAGGAGCTATCAGGTGGACGGTTAGGGTATCTGTATGTAGCCCGCATGATGTGGAACGAGTTTCAGAAATTTGAACGTGAGATTTATGCAGAGGGGGATGGTAAAGAGGGTCTAGTAATTGATGTTCGAAATAATGGAGGTGGATTCACTGCGGACCATCTACTCACGGTCCTAGTGCCTCCGGTTCATGCAAGTACGGTTCCACGTGGTGGAGGTTCAGGGTATCCTGGGGACCGGAGGGTCTATGCAACTTGGACTAAGCCAATTGTGGTCCTTTGTAATGAGAAGAGTTTCAGTAATGCAGAGATTTTCAGTCATGCCATAAAGAATCTCAAAAGAGGTAAGCTAGTAGGGGTCACTACTGCTGGTGGTGTCATCTCGACTGGATCGCGATCGATAATGGATCTTGGCACGATCCGAATGCCTGGGAGAGGATGGTTCCTTCCTGATGGTCAGGACATGGAACTGAATGGAGCCGTTCCAGATCACTTAATATGGCCGTTACCTGGTGAATTGTCTTCTGGTAACGACAAACAATTAGATAAGGCTGTTCAGGTCCTTTTGTCCGATGTGGAAAAAGCTAACAATGAATCTAAGGCAAAATTGATGCGTGCTAGCCAGAGAAAAGCTACCGGTGATGAATCTAGTCAGTAGTGACTGTTTAAGATTTATTATTCTTATCTCTTTTTAGAATTGATTTTGTTTTGAACGCTTTCTGGGAGGCCGCTGTTCTGAAGCCATTCAGTTGCTGCTGCCTTGTCTCGGCGGAAGTAAGTTTGGCCCGCATTAATGAGTGCGCCGTTGCGGGTCGATTCATCTTGTATGCTGTCTGCCCAGATCAATGCTGACTGAGGATCTTCGTGAGCGACTTTAGAGACAAAGCCTCTTATTGCACGGTCCTTACCGGTCGAATCAGGCATTGAGACTAGATGTTCG
>Ga0163108_10004188_pt1 | contig 10215 bp, 10 predicted proteins | sample Fk1155metaG_FD_109644 | JGI IMG/M metagenome (GOLD analysis project Ga0163108, IMG submission 109644) | Marine microbial communities from the Central Pacific Ocean - Fk160115 155m metaG | ecosystem: Environmental > Aquatic > Marine > Oceanic > Photic zone | place: The Central Pacific Ocean...
ATGAATATTAAAAGAAGTTGTCAAAACAAACACATCTTCAACAATTGAGCTAACCGCAAAATAACAGGCATCGTCGAGTAGTTTAAAATAAACAGATCCATGTATTGCTCCTAAGGCATGGAAATACTTTTCTTCTATTTCTATGCTTATAAGCGCTTTTTCTTTACTTATTTTCGCTTTTGTACTGGTGTATATTTTAGTATTTACATTGGCTTGCAAATACATGTCTTCTAGCTTTTTAAAATGACTAATCATTTTTGATTTTCTGTCTTGGTTTCTTTTTTCTCAATCGTGCCATTTTGAGGAATTTTGGATTCTTTAATAAATGCATCTTTATAAATCTCAGGACACTCTTCCTTCATTTTTTTAATCAGGTTAAAGCCCTCTTTTTGAGAAACGGTATCAAGCCATTCGCACCCTTCTGGTGCACTAGTTATATTCGGGTTTTTTAAGGCGATTTCCATACATTCACAAAGCGTTTTTTTATTGCTTTTGTTTTTAAGTGATGCACAGCCATTCAGCATAATGATGGACACTATTAGGGCAAAGAAATAGAGATATAGGTTTTTCATTTTTGTTTTTCTATAAATTTGTTCTTAGGTGCTTCTTCTGCAGGTGCTTCTTCTTCTCCACCATCTTCTATGTTCATATGCATCTCGCCAAATAATTTCTGAAATATTTCAGGGCAATCTGTTTGTGTTTTTAGGATAAGCTTTTGTCCCTCTTCCTCTGGAATATCTTTAAGCCATTCACAACCTACAGGAGGAACGGAATCTTTTCGTATTTCTGGATTATTTAGTACAATTTCTAGGCATTCGCATAACGTTTTGTTATTCTTTTTTACAGATGCGCAACTGCTTATTGCTATAAGAATTGAAAAAAGAATAAAAGAATAGATAAATATATTTTTCATTTTGTGATTTTTTATAAAAGTAAAGTAATTTATTTTTAAGTTGTCAATTAGCAGCTTGTTTAATAATAAAAAGTGATTTTCTTTTCAGATTCTATATTCCCTTTTTTTAATTTGATTTTTAATATCATTTGATCTCTTGTATATTCAAAAATTGGCAATTCATCAACTGTTTTACAATCCTTAATTTCATTGTATAACCACTCTCCACACCTTTTTTTTATTAGCTCTTTTTGTTTGTTAATATCTAAGAAGTTATTGATTTCTTCGCGGATCAATAATGAATCTTCTTTGTTCAAACTAATTGCTCCAACATTATCGATAGAGTCTTCAAAACTTATTTCAAAGATTTTGTTTTTTTCTATCATTTTTATTGGATGCCATTCTGAGTATTTTACATCTTCTTCTATAAAGGATACTTCTTCGTGATAAACCACCAAACCTTCTCTGTAACATCCCAGTATTTCAATTATATCATAATCTGATTTTTTAATATTTAATAATTCTTCATAAATAACATCATCTCCTCCAAGATCTATAGTTATTTCATTCTCAATTTCTGTAGAAATAGTCATGTCATTTAGTCTACCATTTTCAAAATGTTCCAGGCTTATAGATAAACCTTCAAAATTTATTTCATAAATCTTTTTGTTAGGAGTGTTGGGTTTATATAAATATTCATCTGGAAGAGGCTCTGCTGCATGTTCTACAACTTCTCCTGCACTGATGTTAGCTTCCTCTCCAAGCAACCACGAAGCCACTTTTTCTTTTATTTCAGGACAATCTTTCATAGCATTTGCTATATCTTGATCAGTCACTGTGTTGATTAACTCGCAACCTTTTGGTATGCCATCAACTTCAGCTTTGAATTGATCAATCATAATGTTCATACATTCACATATTGTTTTATTTCTGCTTTTTTTCTTCACTGAAGCACAGCTGCATATTAAACAGAGAAATAAAATTGCATAGGCAAAGTTTAGTTGGAATAATTTATTTTTCATTTTTTTTGTTTTCAATAAATGGAGTATACATCATAATAGCATGATTTTCAACAATAAGCCTTTCATTAATTATTTCATTTTCTTTTTTCACTAATTGATAAATTTGGTTATGTCTGGAGTATCCGCCCCATAGCTGTTGCTTCATAATATGATTTCTTTCTTCGATGCTGAATTCATTTTCTATTTTGTCACGCGATAAAAGTTCGCCATTTAAATGGGTTTTGTCAAGCCATAATTTGATAATAAAATGATTATTTGTTTCATTTTTAACCTGCAAATCAATATGGTTATAAGAAAGTGTGGCTCCTGCTCCAAATGGAACTTTTCTATTCACATCTGGAAAAACATCGTATCCATGTCGATATCTCTCTTTTATGGTAAGTGGGCTATGTGCAAATACCCAAAACAGAAGATTTCCAAGCTGGCACAAACCACCACCTATGTCTTTGTCAATAGTGCCACTTTTTAAAACAAGCCCTTCAAGATATCCTTTTTGTTTATTTGGTTTTCCAACTAGTCTCCAGATAGAAAAAGTTTCACCGGGTTTGATTTCAATTTGGTTTAAATGCTGAATAGCAATTCTTAAGTTTTCTCTTTTATTCTCTTGAAGATACATATCAACATCTTTAAGAGGTCTTAGAATTAACGATTTGTGCTTGTAAATGGAATTTTTATACAAAGAGTTAGATTTGCTTTGTGCAAATTTTTGTTTTCCTAAATACCACTTGGCCTTTCTTTTTAAAATATAATATTGCTTTCCTAGATAGGACCTTAAAAAACTTCGTTGTATTGGCTTTTTAATCTCTTGCATTTGTAATTTTATTTTTATTTACAATTAATATGCCATACAGCAATACTAACATGAGTACTGAGAAACCAAGAAATAAGTATTTTAAATAAGTCATGCTACAGGAAAAAGAAACCTGAAAAGAACTAATGTTTGGGTATTTAAGTAATAAAATTGCATTTGAAGTGTTTTCAACAAGGTCTAAAAAGATTCCAATCACTGGCAATAAACAGATAAGAAATCCATTATTTGTCAAGTAATTTTTTCCATTTTTTAATATCCAAGCTAAAGAAAAACATAAAAACCCGCCATAAGCAAATGGATAAAGCATGTCTATAGCAATTTGCTGATACAAGTAGATACTTCTACCTTTTTCTCCTAGGGCTATGAAAAATTTATTTACATAATCCATATCATACCCCAATATCATTATATCTAAAATTTTCATTTCCCCAGCATACTTAACTAGTTTAGGGTTTATCATAAAATGCATGATGCAACTAATAAGAAGAGTAATTACAAAAAGACAAGCAATAATTTTAGGCGAGCTTATTTTTTCAATAAGAGATTTTAATTTTTTCATTTATCTTTTATTTGCAAATGAAATAGTAGTTGTAATTTTTTATTGCTTGGGTATATCCCCTTTATTCAAAACTAAATTTACGAAAACTTTGATGTTTTAAATATGTAGTTTTGATTTGTAGTATTTAATTTTACTAAAAGATTATCTTTGCAAGCATAATAATTACTTAATAATGGCACAAAAATTTGTTACCCGCCAAGAGGATTATTCCAAATGGTATAACGAACTTGTTAATAGAGCTGATCTAGCAGAACATTCTGATGTAAGGGGATGCATGGTAATCAAACCATATGGATATGCAATCTGGGAAAACATGAAAGCCCAACTGGACATCATGTTTAAAGAAACTGGACATTCCAATGCATATTTTCCTTTATTTATTCCTAAATCCTATTTGAGTAAAGAAGCTTCTCATGTGGATGGTTTTGCTAAAGAATGTGCTGTTGTTACGCACTATCGATTAAAAAATGCCGAAGATGGGAGTGGAGTAGTTGTAGATCCAGATGCAAAGCTTGAAGAAGAGTTAATTGTAAGACCAACTTCAGAAACGATTATCTGGAATTCGTATAAAAAATGGATTCATTCTTATCGTGATTTACCTTTATTAATTAATCAGTGGGCCAATGTGGTTCGATGGGAAATGCGAACTCGTTTATTTTTAAGAACAGCAGAATTTTTATGGCAGGAAGGGCATACGGCACATTCAACTAAACAAGAAGCTATAGAAGAAACTGAAAAAATATTGCATTTGTATGCCGATTTTCTGGAATCCTATATGGCAACTCCTGTTTTGAAAGGAACTAAAACAGAAGCAGAACGTTTTGCAGGTGCTGAAGAAACTTACTGTATTGAAGCATTGATGCAAGATGGAAAAGCTTTACAAGCTGGAACCTCTCATTTTCTAGCTCAAAATTTCGCAAAAGCATTTGATGTGAAATTCACCGATAAAGAAGGAAAACAGGATTATGTATGGGCAACATCATGGGGAGTCTCTACTCGATTGATGGGAGCTTTAATAATGACACATTCAGATGATCAGGGATTGGTCTTGCCTCCTAAAATTGCACCTCTTCAGGTGGTTGCCGTTCCCATTTATAAAAATGAAGATCAATTAAATGAAATATGTAGTCGCTTTAAGGATTTAGAGAATAAATTAAAATCTTTTGGTATTTCTTTTAAATTGGATGACGATGACAATAGAAGGCCTGGGTGGAAATTTGCCGAATATGAATCAAAGGGCGTTCCGATAAGGCTTGCTATGGGTCCACGTGATTTAGAGAATGGCAAAGTCGAATTGGCAAGAAGAGACACAAGAACTAAAGAAATTCTTGATTTTAATGGAATTGATAGTCATATAAAATCATTGTTAGATGAAATTCAGGAAAGTCTATTTAATAGAGCCTTAGAGCATAGAAAGTCAAATACTCATGTAGTTGATTCTTATGATGATTTTAAAAAGCAAATTAAAAAAGGTGGTTTTTTTATGGCTCATTGGGATGGAACTAAAGAAACCGAATTACTTATAAAAGAACAGACACAAGCTACTATTAGATGCATTCCTTTTAATGCCGATGATGATCCTGGAAAATGTATGGTAACTGGAAAAGATTCAAAAAGAAGAGTCGTATTTGCAAAAGCGTATTAAAATGAAAGATTCTCAAACGGTTTGGTACGGTAAAAATTTTAAGCTTGGTATTTTAGGTGGTGGACAGTTGGGTAGAATGATTATTCAAGAAGCAATTGATTGGAATGTGCATATTTATTGTTTGGATCCTGATCCAAATGCACCTTGCTCTGAAATAGCTAATGGATTTACAAATGGTTCTATTACAGATTACCAAACAGTTCTTGATTTTGCAAAAGATAAAGATGTCGTCACGGTTGAAATTGAAAATGTAAACATTGAAGCGCTCGAAGAAGTAGAGAAAATGGGAGTCAAGGTTTTTCCTCAACCAAACGTTTTAAGAATTATTAGAGATAAAGGAATTCAAAAGGAGTTTTATAAAAAACATGGCCTTCCTACTTCAGATTTTTCTTTAATTAATTCTAAGGCAGACCTTTCTTCTTTTGATAACTCTTCTCCAAAAGTTCAGAAATTAAGAACCGGAGGATATGATGGGAGAGGAGTTAAGGTTCTTAAATCTCAAAAGGATATTGATAATGCTTTTAATGCACCTTGTGTTCTTGAAGATTATATTCCTTTTGAAAAAGAACTTGCTATTATTGTGGCAAGAAATGAATCGGGAGAAACATCAACTTTTCCTGTGGTTGAATGTGAATTTAGTGCTGAAGCAAACCTTGTGGAGTTCTTGTTTTCACCAGCTGATATATCAAATCATATTGAAAATGAAGCTAAAGAGATTGCCGTTAATATAATCGAGTCTCTTCAAATGGTGGGTATTCTTGCAGTCGAATTCTTTCTTACAAAAGATGGTCAACTTCTCATTAATGAAATAGCACCAAGGCCACATAATAGTGGACATCATACTATTGAATGTAATATTACCTCTCAGTTTCAGCAACATTTAAGAAGTATTTTAAACTTACCATTGGGTGATACCTCTTCAATTAATTGTGGTGCAATGCTAAATATTCTTGGTGAAAAAAACAGTAATGGTCCTGCGTTGTATGATGGCTTGGACTTTTTATTAAATGAATCTGGAGTTTTTGTGCATGTGTATGGCAAAGAGGTGGTTAAATCTTTTAGAAAAATGGGACATATTACATTGATGGCCCCAACAATTGTGGAGTTGAAACAAAAAGTAGGGTTTATAAAAGGAAAACTAAAAGTACATAGTGGCTAATGGAAAAATACGGTTTAATCGGCAAATCTTTATCACATTCCTTTTCAAAAAGATATTTCAATTCCTTTTTTTCTAAAAACAATATTAAAGCAGTTTATAATGAATTTGAAATTAACGAAATCCATCGTGTTCAATCGATTTTAAATAGTGATATTTCAGGACTTAATGTTACAATTCCATATAAAGAAAGTGTAATTCCTTTTCTTGATGAACTTTCTTCTGAAGCAAAAGAAATAGGAGCTGTAAATACTATAAAAATATTAAATGGAAAAAATATTGGTTACAATACCGATGTGTTTGGTTTTCACCAAAGTATAAAACCTTTTCTAACAAATAAACATGAGAAAGCGATAGTTTTAGGCACGGGTGGAGCCTCAAAGGCTGTTGCCTATGTGTTGAATAAAATTGGAATAGAAGTTTTTTTCGTTTCAAGAACTCCCGATTACAGATTAAATCAATTCTCTTATGATCAATTAAATGAGAATATGATTAGAAGCTGTAAATTAATCATAAATACGACTCCTTTAGGGATGTATCCAGAAATAGAATCTTGTGTATCATTAGATTGGAAATCAATCACAGATGAGCATTTTTGTATCGATTTAATTTATAATCCTGAAGAAACATTATTTTTAAAAAATGCAAAAGAAAATAATGCTTGTATCCTAAATGGACATAACATGTTAGTTGAGCAAGCTAAGCAGAGTTGGAATATTTGGTCCAGATAGTAATAAATTAATTATTAACATTATACTGAATTTAATCACATTATTGCTGTGCTCTATTAAATTTTAGTAAATTCGACACCTAATTATAAAATTTAATTATGTCAGAAATACAGAAAACCGAAGGACATCCACCAGGCTTATCATCATTGTTTTTCACAGAAATGTGGGAAAGATTCAGTTATTATGGTATGAGAGCAATTCTCACAATATTTTTAACTGCAGAACTTGCTACAGGTGGCTTTGGTATGGATAGAAAAGAATCTCTAGCAATTTATGGTTTATTTACTGCCCTGGTTTATTTGACACCTATAATTGGTGGTTGGTTTGCTGATAATGTTATTGGACAAAGAAAATCTATTTACATAGGTGGTATTACAATGGCCATCGGTCAATTTTTACTTGCTTCTAGTTCTACCACAGCGATATTTTCTGATTATGTAACTAGATTAGATGTCTTTTATCTTGGTTTAGGCGTTCTTATTTTGGGGAATGGATTTTTTAAACCCAACATATCAACTATAGTTGGGGATTTATATGATAATGATGATCCGCGAAAAGATGGTGGATTTACTATTTTTTATATGGGTATTAATATAGGAGCTTTTTTATCTCCTTTTATTGCCGGAACTCTTGGTGAAAAAGTTGGATGGCCTTATGGATACCTTTCTGCTGGTATAGGTATGTTGATAGGAGTTATTTGGTTTTATTGGAGACGACATACACTTGGAAATCTTGGTTTACCTCCTGGTGATGCAGATAAAGGTAGAACTTCTTTAGTAATGAAAGATTGGAAAGACATCATTTTGTATTCTATAGCCAATTTTGTTATTGTTTATTTGGTTATGATATTCTGGGGCAAGACTAATGATTTGGTTCATTCCATAACTGCGTGGTCTCTTGGTATAGGTGGTGTTTTATTTCTTTCTCGTTCCATTTTTAATGGAACTAAAGGATCTACAGAATGGTCTAGAGTAATGGTGATTTTAATTCTTGCTTTCTTTAATATTGTTTTTTGGGCTGGATTTGAACAGGCTGGTGGTACATTTAATTTATTCGCTGATGAACAAACAAATCGATTAGTCGGTGGATGGGAAATTCCTACTACATGGTTTCAAAATATCAATCCAATAGCTATAGTCACATTGGCTCCATTATTTTCTATTTTATGGTTGAAACTTTCAAAAAGAAATATGAACCCACGAACACCTATTAAATTTGCTATGGCAATGTTTATTGGTGCTGGTGCTTTTTATATCATGTCTTTGGCATTTGACTTGTCTCAAAAAGGAGAGTTAGTAAGCCCAATGTGGTTGGTAGCTGTTTATGTTCTTCTTACAATTGGAGAGTTAATGTTATCCCCAATCGGTTTATCAATGGTGACAAAGCTTTCTCCTGGAAAAATAACTTCTGTTATGATGGGTGTTTGGATGGCTAGTTTTGCTTTAGGAAATTATTTTGCAGCTGCATTAGAGGGAATTCTAGAAACATATCATTTTTCATTGTATCCTTTTATTGCTCTTTTAATGTTAATTTCTGGAGTTTGTTTATTGATATTAACCCCTGTTCTTAATAAATTTATGAAGGGTATTCATTAATTCTCTTTTTATTTAAAATGTTTTTATGCTTTTAAAATATATAAAGAAGTATCGTTTTTTATGTTTTTATTTATTTGCATTTGTTCAGATTAATGCAAAAACTACCATTGAAATAGCTCCAATAGTTCATAGTGATAGTCTTTATGAGGTTATTTCATTTGATGCAATTGACAAGTTATACTATGCTTCAGAAACCCCTAATTTAAAAATTACTTTTGCCAACTATAAGGATTATGAAATATGGTATGATGGTAAAAAAACAGAATTCAATTCTAATACTTCTATCCTTATTAAAGAAATAGAAAGAGGAGACCATACTTTATTGTTGAAGAAGCAAAATAAAGAGATTGTTAAATCTTTTAAAGTTAAAGCATCTCCACCATTATTGACCAATGATGCAACTGTTTTTGGCCTTTTAATGATTGTCCTTTTTTTAATATTTAAAACAGCAAATAGCAAACGATCCATATTTAAAAAATTCTATACAATTGTTCCTGCTTTACTTCTGTGTTATTTTATTCCAGCTGGTTTAAATTCAATGGGTATTATTTCTTCAGAAGAATCAAATTTATATTTTATATCCTCACGTTATCTGCTTCCAGCAAGTTTGGTTTTATTGTGTTTAAGTATTGATTTTCCAGCAATTAAACGACTTGGTTCTAAAGCAATAATAATGTTTTTTGCTGCCACACTTGGAATAGTTATAGGTGGACCTGTTGCTTTATGGGCAGTATCTTTATTTTCTCCTGATGTGCTTAATGATGATATATGGAGAGGCTTATCTACAGTAGCAGGATCGTGGATAGGTGGTGGAGCAAATCAAACAGCAATGAAAGAAATTTATGGAGCCAGTGATCAACTTTTTTCGGCAATGATTGTGGTAGATGTTTTTGTTGCTAATTTGTTTATGTCCATTCTTTTATTTGGTACTGGATATAACAAAAAATTAAATAGATTTTTCAAAGCTGATGATTCTGCCATTGAAGAATTAAAATCCAAAATGGAAAAATTTCAGGCTAGTGTATCTAAAGTGACTTCTTTTAATGATCTTATCTATATGCTTGGAATTACTTTTTGTTGTGTGGGGCTTGCACATCTTTTTGCAGATTCTTTAGGTCCTTGGATTTCTGATATCTTAAAAGATATGGATAATGCAACATCTCAGTTATTGATTTCATTTGGATCTAAATTTTTCTGGCTTGTGGTTTTATCTACTGTTTTCGGTGTAATTCTTTCCTTTACTAAATACAGAGAGTTTGAAGGAGTTGGAGCTTCTAAAATGGGAAGCTTGTTTCTATATATATTGGTTGCTAGTATTGGAATGAAAATGGATATCATGGAATTGATAGCTAATTGGGGAGTGTTTAAGTTTCTTGTTTCAATTGGGTTGATTTGGATTGCTATTCACGCTTTTTTCCTTTTTGTGGTTGCTAAAATTATTAAAGCGCCATTTTTCTATGTAGCTGTTGGAAGTCAGGCTAATGTTGGTGGTGCAGCTTCTGCTCCAATTGTTGCTAGTGCATTTAGTCCTGCCTTGGCTCCTGTAGGTGTTTTACTTGCTGTACTTGGTTATGCTGTTGGTACTTTTGGAGCGATTATTTGTACGATTATGATGCAGGCATTGTCTACATAATCAAATCGAAGAAACGATTACTACAATTTCTCCTTTTACAATATTTTTATTGCAATGGTCTATTAATTCATCAATTGTTCCACGAATGGTTTCTTCGTAAATTTTGCTTATTTCTCGAACGATGCAAATTTTTCTTTCAGGATTAATGAATTCTTTAAATTGAATTAGAGC
>Ga0163108_10004193_pt1 | contig 10212 bp, 11 predicted proteins | sample Fk1155metaG_FD_109644 | JGI IMG/M metagenome (GOLD analysis project Ga0163108, IMG submission 109644) | Marine microbial communities from the Central Pacific Ocean - Fk160115 155m metaG | ecosystem: Environmental > Aquatic > Marine > Oceanic > Photic zone | place: The Central Pacific Ocean...
GATAATGATGAATGTATAGATGAATCGAAGATATCCAATAATTCTTGTTATGAAATCTATGCTCCAGTTTGTGGCTGTGATGGATTGACTTATGATAATGATTGCTATGCTGAAAATGCAGGTATCACCGAATGGACTGAAGGTGAGTGTGAATGAAAAACAGAACTACAATCAAGCCTCACATTCATGAGGTTTTTTGTTTATGGGATGATGAGTAGATTTGGGAATAGTTAAGAGCATAAAGCTATCTCTGATTTTTGTATTTATTTTGAATGGATGCAGTAATCAAGAAAACGATAAGGTTGTCCCAGTCCTATCTGAAATACCTCCATTAAAGGTCTATTCATGTGATAATGACAGTATAATTATTTCTCCTAATGCAAAAAATGCATTAATGGAAGTTGGAATGACCCAATGCATGATGCCATTTGGGATATTGATTAGTGCAGACCAGAACATGCCGAAGTCTTATTTAGAAATGGCTGGTAAAATATTAGCAGAAATGCTTGACCAAGACTTAGATGGTATGATGGATGACAGTTCATTGTTTACATATGTTTCAAATTGGCAATCTGGATGGTTGGCGATGCCCACAAACTATAATCAATGGGAAACACAACAATTACCAAATCTTGTTAATAACCTAGGATATGATATAATAATACCTAGTTGGTGGATGGGTTCAACGAATTCTGAACCTAATGAACATTCAATTGCTGTTATGGTTGAAGAAATTACCCATTTCTTAACACAGTTTGGCTATAGTCCACGCTATCCAGACAAATTTGGAGTAGAGAATTGGTCATCTATTATCGCTCAGGAAACTATGAATGCACAATGTGAATGGTGGCAACATCCTGAGAATGATTGCCCAAACAGTCCTGCTCAATCTAATGGAGATTGTTCTCATCCCAATTGTGATGTAGTTGAATTTTATCAACAAGTGCTTATCCTTCGTGCAGGAATGCAACCAGGCTGGTTTGGAATAAACTTTCCTACTTCATCAAGTGAACTAGATGAATTGTTAAGTGATGAAATGAAAGGATTGATGGATGACCCAATTTACCATCAACTAAAAAATCCCTTAACTTTTGATTATCCTATCATTCAATAAAAGTTTGAATTTTTAATATCTAGCCCCACATTCGTGGGGTTTTTTGTTTGTGGGATGATGGGTAGATTTAAATTTATGAAAACTCAATTCATATTACTTTTTGTTACGTTTTTCATCATTATATCTGTGGCTCTAAAAGGCGAAAAACAAGACCAAATCATCATAGGAACAGATAATGTAAATATTCATAAAAAAGGGAATATATTTTTTTATAGAGGAGCACCTTTTTCTGGAAAAATGATAGAAATATACGATTCTGGGATTGATCAGAAAAAATCTTCTGTAGAATACAAGGAAGGTAAGAAGCATGGGAAATATCTATCATGGTATCGTGGCGGGACAAAGGATGTACAACGTTTTTATAAAGAAGGTGTAAAATCGGGATTGCACCAGGGCTGGTGGGAAAATGGAAATAATAAATTTAAATATATATTTAAGAATGGCCGTTATCATGGGTTAATAGAAGAATGGCACGGAAACGGCACTATTTTTATACAAAAGAACTATCATAATGGATTGGAAGATGGTATGCAGGTCTCATTTCGTATCAATGGTGATTTGAGATATAAATATAGAGCTCTTAACGGAAAACAATATGGATATATTGGGACAAAACTTTGCACAAAACCACTATGAGACAGTTTAATACACCGGTTATAGTGATGCTTGTTCTATGGATAGTGAGCTGTTCAAAAAGTTCAGAACGCGAAATTACTTTACCAATAATAAACTCAAATGATGTTCCCCCTGAGGTTGTTGATAGAACCTGGTCAAATAATGATCAGGAACACAAAATACCAGAATTTTCATTCGAAAATCAGGATGGGATCATCATCACTAGGAATGATCTTTTGGGAAAGATCACAATTGTTAGTTTTTTCTTTACCACTTGTCCTATGATTTGTCCAACCATCACAAAAAACTTAACCAAAGTGCAAAATGCTTACTTGATGGATGAGAGTATTTTGCTTTTATCTCATACGGTACATCCGGAATACGATTCAATTTTGATTTTAAAAAAATATTCTAAAGACTATAATATCCTTTCTACCAAATGGAATTTAGTCCGAGGAGAAAAAATAGATATAAACAATATTGCAAAGCGCGGATATTTTGCTGTTAACCAGGACATAACGGGAGATTTTATTCATACAGAAAATGTTGTATTAGTAGATTGGGAATATCGTATCCGCGGTATTTATAATGGAACATCTTCTATAAGTATTGAACAACTTATTGGAGATATAAAGATTTTGAAGAATGAAATGAATAGATTGCTATGAAAAATTTAATAATATATTGTTTTTGTAACTGTTTATTGGCTATGGCATACGGGCAGACATATACTTACTTCGGGGACATGAATCGTAATTGCCATATTGGGTTGCCAGACCTGAATAATATGGCCCAAGGCATATTAGATCATGACGGTATTGCCTATGATCTCCAAGTAGATCCGGATGGGAACGGAAAATATGATATCATGGATCTTTTGCTGTCTGTTAATGCGTTTTTGGATGATACTCCTGTCGTATCTCATCCCTTGGCACGATATCCCTTTTTAGATGTTACGATTGAAAACAACTGCAATTTTCTGTCGGTATTTTGTAATGATGTTCCCAACCATACATCGCCCTATTTTATACAGTATGAGGCTGACGGTTTTTACTTTATAGATCAGAACGGAGATGGAGTGAACGATATGTATTCCGAACCACACACAGGAATGAATGTGAATCCTAACCGGATTTCAGAGCAGAATTATGTATTCCACCTGCCCCTTGCACCTGAAGTAGCTACATCACCTTCTGCTACAAATCTAGGTCCCATTGGCGTAATCATCAACGGGGTTACATTTTATAATGAGTATGAAGGGCCCGATATGCCTTTAGATGACCAGACCATGAATTCCTTTGATGAATTTAACGGTCACCCAGCACCAAACCAGCAAGGTGGAGGCGGCAATCCACCCTATCCTGGACGATACCACTATCACGTGGAGCCTCTATATCTCACTGAAGTGGAGCTAAATGCGAGTTATACACGGTTGTTGGGCTATGCTCTGGACGGATTTCCGGTGTATGGTCCGTTAAATTCGGATGGGAGTACCCCAGAACTGGACGATTATAATGGTGAGTTTAGTCCTACAACTGAATATCCGAATGGAATATATCATTACCATGTTACAGATGATCCACCCTATTTGATTGGGGCATTTATTGGTACACCTGGTTCAGTTGATAATTAATTTATTTTAATAATTATTCCAAGCCCCACATTCGTGGGATTTTTTGTTTGTTGGATGATGGGTAGATTTGGGTAAGGATTTAATATGAAAAGATTATTAATTGGTTTATTTCTAATATTTAATTTTGGATTTACACAAATTGTACCTGATACTTCCAAAATGAATATGACTCAAAAAACGATGTGGTACAATAATGAAAAGAAAAGTGCTGCACGAGGAATATTTTATAGTTCGTTAATACCAACAACTGGACATGCGTATGCAGGTAATTGGAAAAGGGGATTAATAATTAAAGGAACTCATCTTTCGTTATTAATTATAAGGCAATTAGTAATAAATGAAATGTATGGGGAATATGATGGAGACCATTATAATAGTAATAAGTGGAAAAATTTAAGTTCTGATGGGATTGAACCTGGTTATCCTAATTATAATCAAGATTTAGATAAAATCCAGGAAATGGTTTTACTTGGTTTCTATTTGACTTATCCATTAGAATTATATGATGTTGCAAGAACAGTGAAAAAATATAATCGTCAATTATATAAAAAATTGTTCGGAAAGTATCCTAAATAGATTTACCCTTTCTACAACACCAAGCCCCACACTCGTGGGGTTTTTTGTTTGTTGGATGATGGGTAGATTTGGGTGTGATTAGGCTTATTATAATGCTATTGTTTATTGGGTCTGTTTTTTCACAAGAAACTGAAAAAAAAGATTCAACATTTATTGTTCTCAAATCAGGAGATTCGGTAAAAGTAAAGAAAATAGCTGCTGATATAGGGATACAACCACCAATAGAGTTTAACCTTCGGTTTTTCGGTTTTGATACTACAAAATATGATATATCAGATGTCCGCAGTGTTTATAATACTGAGGGTAAAATAATTTTGAGTAAAAATATAATATCTATAATGAAATTTATTAGATGGAGTTGTCAGACTTTAATTAGCGTATGTTTAATCTATTATATTATAGTATAATCTTCACCATCAAGCCCCGCACCCATGGGGTTTTTTGTTTGTATAAATGATGATGGGTAGATTTTGATATAAAATAGAGAAAATATTATGAAAGTTGAATATAAAAGTATGTTTTTTGGTGCTGCTTTAGGGGTTTTTGGTGTTTTTGCCATCTTATTTCTTCTTGGTAATGTCGAGACAGAATTTTCTTTTTCAACAGGGGAAAATGAAAATAAGATGGGTAAAAATATTGATGTTAGAATAGAAAAGACTGTTGAAAATGGACAAGACATCACAAATGTTATGGTAAAAGGCAGTGGTGATGTCACAAAAGAAGACCTTGATAAAGAATTAGAAAGACTTTTCAATGAACATGGAATCAATAAAAATGATTCCAACATTAATATAGAAATGGAAATTAATAGTTAATCCTTAATGAAGTAACTTTACATCAAGCCCCACATTCGTGGGGTTTTTTGTTTGTGGGATGATGAGTAGATTTGGGTAGATGAAAAGCATACTTAAAAAGGAGATACAAAAAATGAATCTAAATAAACTAGTCTTAATTACGTTTCTAGGCATGGTATCTGTTTCATTTTCTCAGGATGGCTGGGAGCACCAGTGGTGGGGGACCCCTGACTTCTATGATGTGTCTGCCAGTAGCGATTCCATTGCTTGGTATGTTGGACATGCTAATATGGCTATTAGAGTTACACCGGATTATAAATACTGGTATCAAATTGGTGATGAAGAATTTATTACATTTACAACAGCTTATACCCCTCCCGGTGGCTTGGGTGAAACCTGTTATATGGGTACGACTCATGGTTCAATCTATCGTATAAGTGATTTTGATTTTTGGAATGAAATCTATGGATACGATGGTGATGGCTCAGGATTTATAAATGGAGTTCATTTTTTTGATGAAAATGATGGTATTGCCTTTGGGGATCCACCTCTTGCTCCAGATGGGTATTCTGAATATTTGGTTCTAACAACAAATGATGGTGGTAATACGTGGGAAGAAGTTGGTGAAGAGAATGGAGTACCGAATGTTACAGGGTCATGGGGTATTATAGGTTTTTGGGATGTGGTTGGTGATAATATCTGGTATCCTGTTTTCTCTCCGGAAGATTCTACCACCAACACTGTAATTCTTCATTCTGGTGACCGGGGACAGAATTGGGTCACGCTACCCGTCCCGGATGATTTTTCAGAATCCTATATTCAGATCACTTTCAGTAATGAGAATGATGGTTTCATTACAAATGGAGATGGTGTTACATCGGTATCATCCGATGGCGGTCAGACTTGGAGTGACCCAGTTGAGCATGAAGGGTATCAGATTCGTTATCCAAAATGTGCTAAAGGTACCGAGACAATCTTTGCTACAAATTATGGTGAGATTATTCGTTCGGATGATTGGGGAGAAACCTGGTATTCACAGGGACAACCAAGTAACGCTAGGGTCAAAAGTTTTGATGTGTTGGATGAAAATGTTGTATGGGCCGCAGGTGATAATCAGTTGATTTTAAAAACGACCAATGGTGGGGGAACAGGGTTGTCAACCGTTCGAGATCCATCCAATCCAATGGTGCCCGAAAATATTACATTAGAACAAAATTATCCAAATCCGTTCAATCCTTATACAAAGATCAAATTTAAGCTAGAACAGAGTGGACCTGTCAGGCTTTCGATTTTCAATGTGTTAGGACAGGAAGTCAGGATATTAGTCTCAAACCGTAAAATGGACACGGGATATTATACAGAACTATGGGATGGTAAAGACAATCACGGTATATATGTTCCTACAGGAAATTATTTTTATAGAATTGAGCAAAATGGTGCATTCCGAAATAAAAAGATGGTCCTGCTGAAATAATAAACATATTTCAACATCAAGCCCCACATTCGTGGGGTTTTTTGTTTGTGGATTTAGGTCAGTCTCATAACCCGAAGGTCGGAGGTTCGAATACCTTCCCCCGCTACAATGAAAACCCGTCTTTTGACGGGTTTTTTTATGAGATGATGAGTATGTTGTGATATGATTTATATTCTTCCATTATGATGAAAAGAAAAATACCAATCAAAGAAGCATGTGTTGAATCAACTGATCAAGCTGTTAATGCAGAAAGAAATGGTGCTGATAGAATTGAATTGTGTAAAAATTTGTATTTGGATGGTCTTACCCCTGAAATAAATGTTATACAGAAAACTATGAAAGCTGTAAACATACCCGTAAAGGTAATGATCCGTCCAAGGCCAGGAAATTTTATTTTTAGTCACAATGAAATTAAATTAATGGAGCAGGATATTGATTTATGCAAAAAATCCAATGTACATGAAGTAGTTATTGGAGTATTAACTATTAGTGGAATTATCGATATTATAGAAACAAAAAGACTTGCATCTAGAGCGTACCCGATGGCTGTAACATTTCATAAAGCAATCGATCAAACGAAAGACATATTATATGAACTAGATAGGTTATCTAGAATTCAAGAAATTTATAGTATTTTGACATCTGGTGGAGAGAAGACTGCTTTTAAGGGCCAAACCATGTTACGGAAAATCATTGATCAATATGGTAGGCGATTTAATATAATTGTTGCGGGTTCAATAACTCATGAAAATTTTGATGAAATTCATGGATTAATTAATGCTCAAGAATATCATGGAAAAAATCTTATCGTATGAACCCCCGCCGCGTAGCGGGGTTCTTTGTTTATGGGAGGATGGTCAGATTTAATTATTAATTTAGAAAAGTTTTATTTTCGTGAAATTGGTAATAATGCAATAATAATAAATCAATCAACTGAATGCTGACCGATACAATAATAATCTGGCGTTTAGACCTAAATCGTCTGATACTATATTATAAGAATAAAAAATCTAAAATTGAACATTATTTTATTTATCTATTTTTATTTTTTGTAATTCTTAATATCAGTTGCTATTGGTTCGCAATGATTACAGCTTTTCCAAATCTGGTTTTTGGAAGCACATTCGGTTACTATTTTAAGATACAATTTCCAGTAGGGATTTTAGGGGCACTTTTTGATTCTCTCTCATTTTTTATAACCATCTATATAATTCAAAAAGCTCTTAAAACAACAAATGACACGGTTTATATCGCTCATCTTTCAATTGATGTATTGATTGCAATTCTAGCCACTTTTTGGGTTATACTTGTTTTTATTATTTCAGGTTGGATCGTAAGTTTTTTTGAAACTTTGCATCAACCTATTGAATTGATTGAACAATACGATCACGAAACAGATTTACTTGAAAGAACTAATCAATATGCTAATACAGTTAATGATGCTGTTAAGAATCCTACTAGAAATTTGCAAAATATTTATTTTGGGATAATTATGGGTTTATCTGCAATGATACCCACATCAATACATTTTTCAATGTTTTGTAAAGCTGTACTTACAAAAATAGGTGTTTTTGGTTCTTTAAAGAAAAATAGTAATTGAAAGTTTATTTTTAAAATCTACATACTCCAACATTAGTACTCTACATTCGTGGGGTTTTTTGTTTGTGGGATGATCGACAGCATTTGATATGGAAATGGGAAGTAGTGATTGAAGAAAAGTATAAAAATATTTTAGATGATTTGGTGGTTTTTAAGTGCTTATATTTTTACCTATGGTAAAACGATCATTAGTTCTGACAGCAATACTTTTTGGGCTGATTGTTTGGTCTTGTGAAGATTTAGAAGATTGTGCAGGTGTTGTTGGTGGAGACAGTGTTTGTGGGTGTATGGATAGCACAGCAACCAATTATGATAGTACAGCAACATCTGATGATGGGAGCTGTGAATATGATACCGCTCCTCCAACCGTTATAATTACTACTACTTTTTCAGGTTCAGTGTATGAGATTGTAGCCATCTCAGTTATGGTGAGTGATGACGTTGGTATTATGAAGACTGAACTATGGATAGATGGGGTTGCTACAGGCGTTATTGATGATACCGAACCCTATCTGCTTTTATGGAATACAACCAGCTATAATGACAGTACTGATTATGTAATTGTTATTCGAGCATATGATACCAGTGGAAATACAACTGATTCAGATCCCTTAACACTTACAGTTGATAACTCCTTAGCGGTTCCGAGCTCTGTTCAATTGTATCCTGTCACTTATCAGGATGATACATTTATGATTTCTTGGTCCCAGAATGATGATGATGATCTCCTATCTTACAATCTATACGAGTCAATGAGTGAAGGCGGTACTGCCATAGATGAAACGTCCAGTGGCATGGAACTTATTTATACGACCAATACTAGGGACGACACTACTTTTACTGTGACAGGAATATCCCCTGGTGAAGAAAGATATTACCAAGTTATGGTTTCAGATACCTTGGGCCTTACTTCAAACAGCAATATTGAATCTGGAATCGGATCTCTTATATCGTTATGGGCTAACACTTATGATTATATGGGTTATTCAGATTGGGGAAACAGTGTTATAGAAGTGAGTGACGGATACTGGGCATTAGGGGTCATGAATGGACAAAAACGTTTAATGAAGACTGATCTTGAAGGAAATCTAATTCTTGACAGATATGATCTAGGGTATGGCTATGGGAATCAGATTTTAGAATCTAGCGATGGGTCTCTGTACGTATTTGGTGGATCCAATTTTCCTAATTCTGGGGATTATCAAATGACCATTCAAAAACTGGATAATGGAGGGAATGTGATATGGGGTTCATATTTTGATGATGATTCATGGGGTTATGGAGGACTTCTCAGTCAAAATGATGAAACTATTATTTACGGTGAGAAAGATGGCTATGGTGTCGTCTATACTCATAATGATAGTATGGAGTGGGAGTTAGTAGTGTCTGATGAGAGCATGGACCGGGTAAAGGGTATGGTTGAGATTGAGAATGGAGGCGGTTATTACATAGCCTTTTCAAAAGATTATGAAACAAAAATCATCAAAACCGATAATAGTTTTTCCGAAGTTGAAGATATCACTATTTCAGGTTACTGTAGATCAATATCTTTAGCGGGTGATGGGAATCTTTTAATCACTCTACAGATGGGTGAGAACGAGCATAAAGTTGCAAAGCTTGATCCATCTACTGGTCAGGATATATGGGCCGAGACTGCTACCGGTCTATACAATAGTTTCCAGTTAGGAACCAATTATTTTGCTTTAGGTCATAGTGAGAGCGGTGCACTTTTTCTTAAGCTCGATGAAGATGGGTCCGTTATTACTTCTACTACATTTGGTTCAGGAATATTATCAGGTTATTCCCTTACATCCGATGGAGGGATAATCATTACAGGTACCACAAGCTATTGGAATGATGAACAAAGTGATACCCCGCTATATAAAACAAATCTCAGTGGTGAGTTGGGTGCAACATTTAGCCTGGTTCAGGGATCTGGCCAATTACTTAGAATGGATAACAGTCGAGATTCAAATCTAATCCCTGTTCAAATAAACAAGAAACAAAGTGACTAGGAATTATTAATGGGTAGATCATCATTGTATAAACTATTATGGACCATGGTTATAGGGTTCTACCTGTTTTTCACCAATATTTCATCTTCCCTTTTTGCCCGTGGTTCTGTGGACAATAATTTTGAATCGGATGCAAACCAAGGCACAAATGATCGTGACTTAATAAATCCATCAATTTCAGTAATTAATATCAATAATATGGCCTACTGGATCAGTAAAGATGGCGGTGGCACAACAGAAGGTAGTCCTAATGGTGTACAGGTAGATTATCCTATTTTTACAGGTGGTCTGATATACGAAGATGGGATGGTTTGGGGTGTCAAGGCAAATGAATATCCCGAGTCAGCCCCTGTTCGAGTGGGTGGATCCACCTATTACCATGGAATGAAAGC
>Ga0163108_10004195_pt1 | contig 10209 bp, 9 predicted proteins | sample Fk1155metaG_FD_109644 | JGI IMG/M metagenome (GOLD analysis project Ga0163108, IMG submission 109644) | Marine microbial communities from the Central Pacific Ocean - Fk160115 155m metaG | ecosystem: Environmental > Aquatic > Marine > Oceanic > Photic zone | place: The Central Pacific Ocean...
GGACAGCGCCTTGACGGTCAGGATGGCCCCTGTTGCTCCGACGGGATGGCCCAAGGCGATGGCGCCGCCATTCGGGTTCACCCGCCCCGGGTCAAGCCCCAGCCCCTCGTTGACCGCCAAGGCTTGCGCGGCGAATGCCTCGTTCGATTCGATCACGTCGAAATCGGCGACTTTCAGCCCGGTGCGCGCCAGCAATGCCCGAACCGCCGGGATCGGGCCGATTCCCATGACGTCGGGCCGGACGCCCGCGACCGCGTAGCCCAGGATCCGGGCGCGCGGGGTCAGGCCCGCGGCCCGCGCCGCATCCGCCCGCGCCAGCACCAGCGCCGCCGCACCGTCATTGATGCCGCTGGCATTGCCTGCGGTCACGGTGCCCTCCTTGCGGAACACCGGTTTCAGGCTGGCCAGCCGGTCGAGATCGGTTTGCTTCGGGTGTTCGTCGGTATCGAAGACCGCGACTCCCTGGCGGGTCTTGACCTCGATCGGCACGATCTGGTCGCGAAAATGCCCCGCCGCGATGGCCGACGCGGCACGGCGCTGCGATTCCAGGGCGAATTCGTCCTGCGCCTGACGGCCGATCCCGTGTTCGGCGGCGACGTTTTCCGCCGTCACGCCCATATGGCCCGTGCCCATCGGGCAGGTCAGCGCCCCGGTCATCATGTCCAGCATCACCTGATCACCCATCTTCGCGCCGAACCGGGCCGAGAGCACGGCGTAGGGTGACCGGCTCATGCTTTCGGCGCCGCCCGCGATGGCGAAATCGGCGTCACCCAGCATCAGCGCCTGCGCGGCCGAGACGATGGCCTGCGCACCCGATCCGCACAGCCGGTTCACGTTCATCGCGGGCGTGGTGTCGGGTATCCCCGCCTCCAGCATCGCGACGCGTGACAGATACATGTCGCGCGGCTCGGTATTGATCACATGGCCGAAAACGACCTGCCCGATCCGGTCGGGAGCGATGCCGGCGCGCTCGATCACGGCGCGGGTGACGGTTGCTGCCAGCCGGATCGGCGCAATCGCGGCAAGGCTGCCGCCAAAGGTGCCGATGGCGGTGCGCGCGCCGGACAGGATGACGATATCGGATTCGGCCATGGTTTCCCCCTTGCTGATCGTTCCGCAGCATAGGAGTCTCCGGCCGCGCGGCAATCGTCGTTGCGGCGGGCCGGGATACGACGTTGCGGCGCGAGGACCGCGCACCTAGTCTGGAACCAGCCTCAACCGCCGGACCACAAGCCGATGCAAGCCCCCCTTCCCCGGATCAAGCTGCGCCTGGAATATGGCCATGCTCTGACGCTGGGTCCGGGCAAGATGCAGCTTCTGGTGCTGATCGACCATCACGGCTCGATCGCCGCCGCCGGCCGCGACATGGGAATGAGCTACAAGCGCGCCTGGTCGCTGGTCGAGGAAATGAACGCGGGCTTCACCCTGCCGGTGGTGGACAGCAGCCGTGGCGGACCGGGCGGCGGCGGCGCGGTGCTGACCCAGACCGGGCACGCCGTCATCCGGCATTTCCGGGCGCTGGAGACGTTGCTGGACCAGGCCGGCGCGCGGGACCTGCAGGCGCTTGGCCGGCTGCTGGCCGATCGCGACTAGGAAGCGATCACCACGGCCGTCTGCCATTCCCCGCATTTCCGCATCAGCGCATCGGGCAGGGGCCGATCCACGAAGACCGTGTCAAGATCGGACATCGAGATGATTCGCACTGGCGCGGATCGTTCCAGCTTGCTGATATCGGTCACCAGAAAACATTTCCGGGCCAGCCCGGCGATGGTGCGGCTGACCCGGACCTCGGCCATGTCGAAATCCAGAAGATCGCCATCGGCATCCAGCGCCGAGGCGCCGATGATGGCGTAGTCGGGTTTGAACTGGGCCATGAATTCGGTTGTCAGATCGCCGACCAGCCCCCCGTCGCTGCGCCGCAGCGTCCCGCCCGCGACCACGATTTCGCAACTGTCGTTGCCGACGAGGATATTGGCAACGTTCATGTTGTTGGTGATGACGGTCAGGTTGCGATGACCCAGCAATTCGCGGGCAACGGCCTCGGTCGTGGTGCCGAGATTGATGATGATCGAGGAATTGTCGGGAATCCGCGCCGCGCAGGCCCGGGCAATGGCGGCTTTCGCATCCTCGTGCATCCGCCGCCGCTCGGCATAGCCGATATTGCTGACGCCGCTGCGCATGACCGCGCCGCCATGGATCCGGTCCAGCATCCCGTGATCGGCCAGTTCGCCCAGATCGCGGCGAATGGTCTGCAAGGTCACGTCGAAACGTTCGGCCAGTTCCTCGACGCCGACGCGGCCGGACGCACGAGCGATCTCCAGGATCTCCATCTGGCGAATGTTCATGGCCACGACCCCCTCTTTCGTTTACGGAAAGATGATGTGCGCTTCTTGTCAATACGAAAGTAAATCGCGCATCCGCGAAAATTCCCGTTGACAGTTTGCACGAAGCCGTGATCACCTGACCCGGCTTTGGGAGGAGCCTCATGCCGGAGATCACCGACCTTTTCATCATCGGCGGCGGCATCAATGGCTGCGGAATCGCGCGCGACGCGGCGGGCCGCGGTCTGTCGGTCCGGCTGGCCGAGATGGGCGACCTGGCGCAGGCGACCAGTTCCAAATCCACCAAGCTGTTCCACGGCGGGCTGCGCTATCTGGAATATCTCGAAATCCGGCTGGTCCGCGAGGCGCTGCGCGAACGCGAGGTTCTGCTGCGCGCCATGCCCCATATCAGCTGGCCGATGCGCTTCGTGCTGCCGCTGGACCCGAAGATGACGTTTGAATCGGACACGCCCGTCAGCCGCGCGCTGTCCCTGGCGATGCCGTGGAACCGCGGGCACCGGCCGAACCTGCTGATCCGGGCGGGGCTGTTTCTCTATGATCATCTGGGCGGTCGGAAGATCCTGCCCCCCACCAGCACCCTGTCGCTGAAGGATACGCCCGAAGGGGCACCGCTGCAGGACCGGCTGGAGCGGGCCTACGAATACAGCGATTGCTGGGTGGACGATGCGCGGCTGGTGGCGCTGAACGCGCGCGACGCGGCCATGCGCGGGGCCGGGATCATGGTCGGCGCCAAGGTCGCCGAGGCTGCGCGTGAAGACGATTTGTGGCGCGTGACGCTGGAAGACGGACGCGCCTTCCGCGCCCGGGCGCTGGTCAATGCGGGCGGGCCGTGGGTCGGCCAGGTGATCCGCGACGTGGCGCACCTGCCCTCGACCGAGACGGTGCGCCTGGTGCGCGGATCCCACATCGTCGTGCCAAGGCTGTATGACCACGACAAGGCATATTTCTTTCAGGGCGCCGATGGCCGGATCATCTTTGCGATTCCCTATGAGCAGCGATTCACCCTGATCGGCACCACCGACCGCGATCACCAGGGCAGCCCGCTAGAGGCCGAATGCACCCCCGAGGAACAGGAATACCTGTGCGGCTTCGCCTCGGACTATTTCGCACGGCCGGTGACGCGCGACCAGATCGTCTGGACCTATTCCGGGGTCCGGCCGCTCTACGACGATGGCGCCAAATCAGCCACCGCGGCGACGCGCGACTATGTGCTGTCGCTGGATCAGGCCGGCGCGCCCTGCCTGAACGTCTTTGGCGGCAAGATCACCACTTATCGCCGGCTGGCCGAGCACGCGATGGAACGGCTGGCGCCGCACTTTCCGCGGGCCCGTTCGGCCTGGACGGCCGGTGCGCCCCTGCCCGGCGGAGATTTCCCGGTCGATGGCGTGGCCGGCCTGATCGCGGATCTGCGCGCGGCCTATCCGTTTCTGGATCAGGACCGGGCCGCGCGGCTGGTCCGGGCCTACGGGACCGAGGCCTGGACCATGCTGGGCACGGCAAAGGCTGCGGCCGATCTTGGCCGCGATTTCGGCGCCGGCCTGACCGAAACCGAGGTCGGCTGGTTGATGGACAAGGAATTCGCGCGTCGCGCCGAGGATGTCGTCTGGCGGCGCAGCAAGCTGGGCCTGCAGATGAACGCAGACCAGATCGCCGAACTGGAGGGCTGGATGGGCCAGAAAAGGGCAGCCGCATGACGCTGGAACTGCGCGGCATCTCCAAAACGGTCGGCGGACGGGTGCATATCCATGCCACCGACCTGGTCCTGCAACCGGGCAGCATGAACGTGCTTCTGGGTCCGACTCAGGCCGGAAAGACAACGCTGATGCGATTGATGGCGGGCCTGGACCGTCCGGCGCAAGGCCGCGTCTTCTGGAATGGCGATGACGTGACCGACCAGCGTGTGCAGGACCGCAAGGTGGCGATGGTCTATCAGCAATTCATCAATTATCCGTCCATGTCGGTCTATGAAAACATCGCCTCGCCCCTGCGGCTGATGCGCGTGAAGCGGGACGAGATCGACCGGCGGGTGAAGCAAACCGCCGAGATGATGCGCCTGACGCCCTTGCTGGATCGGCGGCCGCTGGAATTGTCTGGCGGCCAGCAGCAGCGCTGCGCGTTGGCGCGTGCGCTGGTCAAGGATGCGGGCCTGGTGCTGCTGGACGAGCCGCTGGCCAATCTGGACTACAAGCTGCGCGAGGAATTGCGCGTCGAGATCCCCCGCATCTTCGAGGAATCCGGCGCCATCTTCGTCTATGCCACGACCGAACCCGAGGAAGCCCTGCTGCTGGGCGGCAATACCGCGACATTATGGGAAGGCCGGATCACGCAATTCGGCCCCACGCCACAGGTCTATCGCCAGCCCGCCGACGCTGTGACCGCAAGGGTCTTTTCGGACCCGCCGATGAATTTCAAGCCCGTCTCGGTCCGGGGCGGGGTGGCCGGGATCCACGACGCGACCTGGCAGGTCGATCTGCCCGACGGCGACTATCTGGCGGGATTCCGACCGTCGCACCTGTCGCTGCACGAACGGCCTGGCGCGATGCCGCTGTCCACCGTCCTGGAGACGACCGAGATCACCGGCGCGCAGACCTTCCTGCATCTGCGCCACGGGCCCGATCGCTGGGTCGGGCTGGTCAACGGCGTGCACAAGCGCGATCATGGGCAGGCGCTGACGGTCTGGCTGGATCCGGCGCATGTCTATCTGTTCAACACCGATGGCGGGCTGGCGCGCGGCGCCGCCTATGCGGCGGCGGCATGAGGGCATGAGGGCATGAGGACACCATGACCGAGATCACGCTTGAAAACCTGGCTCACAGCTATCTGCCCGATCCGTCCGGCGACGCGGACTGGGCGCTGAAGCCGATGAACCTGACATGGCGCGACGGCGGCGCCTACGCGCTTCTGGGCAGTTCCGGCTGCGGAAAATCGACCCTGCTGAACATCATATCCGGGCTGCTGGTCCCCTCGCAGGGCCGCGTCCTGTTCGGCGAGACGGACGTGACCGGCCTGCCCACGCTTGATCGCAACATCGCGCAGGTGTTTCAGTTCCCGGTCGTCTACGACACCATGTCGGTGCGGCAGAACCTGGCCTTTCCGCTGAAGAATCGCGGCCTGGCCGAGGATGTGATCAAGTCGCGCGTCGCCGAGGTGGCCGAGATGATCGGCATGACCGACGTGCTGGACCGCCGCGCCCGCGGTCTGACCGCAGATGCCAAGCAGAAGATCAGCCTCGGGCGCGGCATGGTCCGCCAGGATGTGAACGCGATCCTGTTCGACGAGCCGCTGACCGTGATCGACCCGCACATGAAATGGGAATTGCGCACCCAGCTGAAGGATCTGCATCGCCGTTTCGGCCATACGATGATCTATGTCACCCATGACCAGACCGAGGCGCTGACCTTCGCCGATCAGGTCGTGGTGATGTATGACGGCCGGGTGGTTCAGGCCGGAACCCCGCAGGCGCTGTTCGACGCGCCCGAACATACCTTCGTCGGCTATTTCATCGGCTCGCCCGGCATGAACCTGCTGGATGCGCGGGTCGAGGGCGCGACGGCGAAGGTGGCGGGCGTGCCGATCGCGCTGGCGCGGGGCTATGGGCCGCTATCGGGCAGGATCCAGATCGGCATCCGCCCCGAATTCATGCGCCTCGGCACCGGCGGCGAGGGCCTGCCCTTCATGCTGCACCGGATCGAGGATGTGGGCAATCACCGGATCGTGCGCGGCCATGTCGAAGGCGCCGCGGTCAACGTCATCGTCCCCGAGGGCCAGCCCATTCCCGCCGGGGCGGACCGGATCATCCCCGATCCCGCCTTCATCCATGTCTATGCCGATGACTGGCGCGTCGATCCGGCCGCCGTGGAAAGGGCCGCCTGATGGAAAAACCCCTCAACAACCGCGCCTGGCTGCTGGTTCTGCCGGTCCTTGCGCTGGTCGCCTTCTCGGCGGTGCTGCCGCTGATGACGGTGGTGAATTACTCGTTCCAGGATACGTTCGGCGGCAACCAGTTCTTCTGGGCGGGCCTCGAATGGTTCGACGAGACGATTCGCTCGGACCGCGTCCGCGCGGCCCTTGGCCGGCAGATCCTGTTCTCGGCGATCATCCTCGCCATCGAGATTCCGCTGGGCATCTTCGTGGCGCTGAACATGCCGAAAAAGGGCGTCTGGGCCTCTTTCTGCCTGGTGCTCATGGCGCTTCCGCTGCTGATCCCGTGGAACGTGGTCGGCACGATCTGGCAGGTCTTCGGCCGCGTCGATATCGGCCTTCTGGGCTATACGCTGTCGAAACTGGGCATCGACTACAATTATGTGAACGACGCCTTCGATGCGTGGATTACGGTGATCGTGATGGATGTCTGGCACTGGACCAGCCTGGTCGCACTGCTGTGCTATGCCGGGCTGCAATCCATCCCCGACGCCTATTATCAGGCCGCGCGGATCGACCAGGCTTCGCGCTGGAAGGTATTCCGCCATATCGAGCTTCCCAAGATGCGGGGCGTGCTGCTGATCGCGATCCTGCTGCGCTTCATGGACAGCTTCATGATCTATACCGAACCTTTCGTCGTCACCGGCGGCGGGCCCGGCAACGCCACCACCTTCCTGTCGATCGACCTCGTGAAGATGGCGGTGGGTCAGTTCGACCTGGGGCCGGCAGCCGCGTTCAGCCTGATCTATTTCCTCGTGATCCTGCTGATTTCCTTCGTCTTCTACACACTCATGACCAAGGAGGGAGAGACGCTCTGATGGCCGCCGTCGCTGAATCCAAGGGCCGTGGCGCCGCGCTGGTCATGGCGCTGTACCTGCTGTTCCTGATGCTGCCCATCTACTGGCTGCTGAACATGAGCCTGAAGACCAACAGCGAGATCCTCGGTACCCTCAGCCTGTGGCCGCGCAATCCCACGCTCGACAATTACCGCACAATCCTGACCGATCCGTCCTGGTATATGGGCTATGTCAACAGCATGACCTATGTGGCGATGAACACCATCATCTCGATCTCGGTCGCGCTTCCCGCAGCCTATGCGTTCAGCCGCTATCGCTTTCTGGGCGACAAGCACCTGTTCTTCTGGCTTCTGACCAACCGCATGGCGCCGGCGGCGGTCTTCGCGCTGCCTTTCTTCCAGCTTTATTCCTCGATCGGACTTTTCGACACCTATATCGCCGTGGCTCTGGCGCATTGCCTGTTCAACGTGCCGCTGGCCGTCTGGATCCTGGAGGGATTCATGTCCGGCGTCCCGCGCGAGATCGACGAGACCGCTTATATCGACGGCTATTCCTTTCCGCGTTTCTTCGTGAAGATCTTCATGCCGCTGATCGCCAGCGGAATCGGCGTCGCGGCCTTCTTCAGCTTCATGTTCTCCTGGGTCGAACTGCTGCTCAGCCGGACGCTGACCTCGGTCAATGCGAAACCCATCGCGGCGACGATGACACGCACGGTCAGCGCCTCGGGCCTCGACTGGGGCGTGCTGGCTGCGGCGGGCGTGCTGACCATCATCCCCGGTGCGCTGGTGATCTGGTTCGTGCGCAACTACATCGCCAAGGGTTTTGCCATGGGGAGGGTGTGATGAACCATCCGCAGAATTCGCGGCGCCGTCTCCTGATGCCTCCGCGTCCCGGCATCGTCCCTGCCGGCCGCGCGACACAATCGAAGGGGCCGGACCATGCGTAGATCCGTCAATCTCGGTTTCGCGACGATTGGCCTGATCTGGCTGGGCTTCGTGTTCTGGCTGACCACGCTGGTGCCGATGCGCGACGAGGCGCGCGACTGGACGGGCAGCATCAATCCCGGCGGCTGGATGGCCTGGACCTTCCCGACCGCCCTGTTCTTCACCATCATCGCGGGCCTTCTGATCCTGTTCACATGGCTCGCCATCCGCTTTCCCGAGACCCCGCGCCGGGGCGTCCTGGGCATCACCACCACGCGCGGGGACCGGCTGTTCATCAGCCTTCTCGGCTCGGCCTTCATCAGCCTGATCTGGCTGGGAACCATCGGCACGCCGCTCTGGGGCGGACTGGCCGTTGCACTGATCTACGCCGCAGCGGTGTTTCGCTGGGTGTGAAAACCGCCGGAGCCAAACCGGCATCCAATGGGAGGGAAACCATGAGACGATATCTGACGACCGCCATGGCGCTTGCGCTGATGGCGACAGGCGCGCAGGCGGGCATGGAAGAGGCGAAAGCCTTTCTCGATGCCGAGATCGACAATTCGACCCTGACCCGAGAGGAACAGGAGGCCGAGATGCAATGGTTCATCGACGCGGCCAAGCCCTTCGCGGGCATGAACATCAACGTCGTGTCGGAAACCCTCACGGTCCACGAATACGAATCCAAGGTGCTTGCCGAGGCCTTCAGCAAGATCACCGGCATCAACATCACCCACGACCTGATCGGCGAGGGCGATGTCATCGAGAAGTTGCAGACCCAGATGCAATCGGGCGAGAATGTCTATGACGCCTATGTCAACGACACCGACCTGATCGGCACCCATTGGCGCTATCAGCAGGCGCGCAACCTGACCGACTGGATGGCGGGCGATGGCAAGGACGTGACCAATCCGGGCCTCGACATCGACGATTTCATCGGCAAGTCGTTCAGCACCGCGCCTGACGGAAAGCTTTATCAGTTGCCCGACCAGCAATTCGCGAATCTCTACTGGTTCCGCTACGACTGGTTCAACGACCCCCAGATTCAGGCCGATTTCAAGGAAGAATACGGCTATGACCTGGGCGTCCCGGTCAACTGGTCGGCCTATCAGGACATCGCCGAGTTCTTCACCGGGCGCGAGATCGACGGCAAGAAGGTCTATGGCCACATGGATTATGGCAAGAAGGATCCCTCGCTGGGCTGGCGCTTCACCGATGCCTGGCTGTCGATGGCCGGGAACGGCGACAAGGGCATCCCCAACGGCAAGCCCGTCGATGAATGGGGGATCCGGGTCGATGAAAACGACCGCCCCGTGGGCAGCTGCGTGTCGCGCGGCGGCGATACCAACGGGCCGGCCTCGGTCTATGCGATCCAGAAATATCTGGACTGGATCAAGGCCTATGCCCCACCCGCCGCGCAGGGCATGACCTTCAGCGAATCCGGTCCGGTCCCCGCCCAGGGCGAGGTCGCCCAGCAGATCTTCTGGTACACCGCCTTCACCGCCGACATGGTCAAGCCCGGCCTGCCGGTCGTGAACGAGGACGGCACGCCCAAGTGGCGCATGGCTCCCTCGCCGCATGGTGCCTATTGGCAAGAAGGCATGAAGCTGGGCTATCAGGATGCGGGCTCGTGGACGCTGCTGAAATCGACGCCGGTGGACCGCGCCAAGGCGGCATGGCTCTACGCGCAATTCGTGACGTCGAAGACGGTCGATGTGAAGAAATCCCATGTCGGGCTGACCTTCATCCGCGAATCGACCATCCAGGACGAAAGCTTTACCGAACGCGCGCCCAAGCTGGGTGGCCTGATCGAGTTCTATCGTTCGCCCGCCCGCCTGAACTGGACGCCGACCGGCACCAACGTGCCCGATTATCCCAAGCTGGCGCAGCTGTGGTGGCAGGCGGTCGGCGACGCCTCCTCGGGCGCCAAGACCCCGCAAGAGGCCATGGACAGCCTCTGTGCCGAGCAGGAAAAGGTCATGGAGCGTTTGGAACGCGCCGGCATCCAGGGCGATATCGGCCCCAAGATGGCCGAGAAGAAGGATCTGGAATGGTGGAACAACAAGGCCAAGGAAGACGGCACCATCGCGCCGCAACTGAAGCTGGACAACGAAAAGCCCCAGCCGGAAACCATCAGCTATGACGAACTGGTCAAAAGCTGGCAGCAATAAGATCTGAAGCCGCTTGGGGGCGGTCGCACGGCCGCCCCTTCTTCGTTGTCCAAATACC
>Ga0163108_10004196_pt1 | contig 10209 bp, 10 predicted proteins | sample Fk1155metaG_FD_109644 | JGI IMG/M metagenome (GOLD analysis project Ga0163108, IMG submission 109644) | Marine microbial communities from the Central Pacific Ocean - Fk160115 155m metaG | ecosystem: Environmental > Aquatic > Marine > Oceanic > Photic zone | place: The Central Pacific Ocean...
CATGAGACATATTGTTTATAAAATCTGATTTTATTTCAGAAATCTTTTTTTGATAAATAATTTGATAAATTGCTGTTGTGGAAACTATTAACACAAATAATGTTAGGAGTATTGAAAGTCCAGCAACACTTATAATTGAAGAAAAAACATATCTATCTCTTTCGGGAAATGAGACTATCAAAGTGTAGAGACTTTCACCTTTGTCATTAACAAAAATAGGCGTTCTATATGATGGTCCTGATTGTGATTCAATATAACTATTAGATTTTATTTTAGTTGCTAAACCGTTGTTATATATACCGAACTCAAATTCAGTGCTGATGTTCTTTGTTCTCAATTCTGCTTCTAGTAGAGTTTTTAATTCAATAGAACTAACTCTTCTATGAATAGGAATAGTAGATGAATAATCTAAAAAAGCTGAACGATACTTAGCTTGATCAAAAATATTTATTCTTTCAACAGATTTTAATTTATTTATGGAAGAAGCAAATCTGTTTTCACGATTAAAAATCTGATCATTATTTAAAATTGTAGTTGTCTTTACATTTTTAAGATCTTTAATTTTCTCTTCATTTTCAATATTTAAGTTAATTTCTGATAAGTTTATGTTATAATCTTCCTCTAGAATACCATAAGCATAAAAAGATGTCAAATTACTGCTAATATTCTCGTCCATGAAAAGAAAAACATCAGTATAATTTGATTCATTTGGAGTTCCAACTGAATCAATTAATCTTTCAAAAGCATTGATGTAGTCACTAATTTCTCTGTCTTGTATCTGAGATGAAACTATCTTCAAAGATTGAATTACTGACAGGGAGAATTCCTCTTCCTTATCTTTCCAAGCTGAATAGGTCCAATAAACTTGAACCAAAATTATCGCCACAAGAGATGACAACATTAAACCAACTAATATTATGAAAAAATTTTTCTTCAAAACAGAATTAATTCTTTAAAATAAATAATTTAATAATACAAATTTCAAAAAAAATGATAAGCTAATCTAAATTTTTAATTTTTAAGTATGTTTTTTCAAGTTCTAAAACAGTGTCTTTCCAGAATTTATTATTAATAATATAATCTGACAATGGTATTTTATCCTTGTCATCAAATTGATTAGAAATTCTTTTTTTAATTTCGTCTAGAGAAAAGCCATCTCTTTTAATTAATCGTTTTATACGATCTTTAAAAGGAGATATTAATAGAATAATTTTATCAAAATATTCTTGCATTGCATGTTCAAAAATGATTGCAGATTCATAAAAGATTATTTCAGATTTTTGTTTTTTTATAAATTTATTGAAGTCAGATTTGACAAAAGGGTGAACTGTATCATTAAGTGTCTGCAGAGATTCTTCGTCATTGAATACAATACTAGCTAATGCTTTTCTGTCTATCCCTGATTCATTATAGATGTCTTCTCCAAAAATAGATTTAATTATCTTAATTAATTCTGCCTCAGAATTTAATAAATCTTTAGCCCTTCTGTCAGACTCATAACAAGGAATGTTCTTAGACTTGAAAAAATTTAAGGCTTTTGTTTTTCCGGTTCCTATTCCTCCGGTAATACCAATGATTTTCATTCTCTAATCAAATAATTCACATATTTTGGTTCCCATTTTACCCTAGCTGTCATTTCAGGTTTTTCTAATAACTTTATTGTCAATATATCTTTATTTCCGAAATCAGAATCCAGATAATCACAAGAAAAATAAAAGTCATTAGAATTAACGGATTCAGCGCTCTCTATTGGAATTATAAAAGAAACCTCTAGAATTTGCGGAAAAAGTCTTATCGACAAACTATCAGGAAGATTAATAATATTAATAGGGGATGACAAAGTTTTTTCAGTATATTTTTTTATAGATAAATTAATATCAACAAATTTTCTGTTGTATTCTAAAAGTGGATGGATTTTGGATAATTCGATAAACTCATTTATATCGGAATTCACATTATAATAATTAATTACATTTGTAGGAATATGCTTTAAGGTATCAATAATTGAAATTGGACCAGAAACTAAAATACTATCTGGTTCTATATCCCAATCTGAAAATTTATTATAGCCTGACATGAACTTCAAATCATCATTTGCAGAAACTCTAACTTTTTTTCTTGATAATTTTGAATAATCAAAATTTAATACGGGAGGATAGATTTCATTAATTATTGTTCCCTCAAATAATTGTTTTTGAATTTGAAAATTTTGTTTAGAGAGATCAATTAGTCCATTTCCACTATTATAAGTTGCTAAAGAAAGATTTAATTGAATCGCATTTTTAAAAGAATAAAGTATAAGATCAAATCCCGAAGAGGTTAATGTTAAGTTAACATTATTTTCTGTTTCTTCTTCAACTATTATTAAATCTGGAGTATTTATAAATTCAACAGGAAAGGAAATTTTGGCAGTTTGTTTGTCAGACAATTTCGTGAATATCCAAAGGGAAAATGATATAGAAATAAATAAAAAAATAAATTTAAATTGACTCTTTTGAGGAAAATTATTAAAAGTTTTTTTTAACATGAGGTTATGATTTGACATAACATTTTAGTTAAATCTATCTATTCCGTCCTATCTTTCATTATATCTAAAATTTCTTGGCTAACACCAACACTGGAATATCCACCATCATTATAGAGATTTTGAAGTGTGACTTTTTTTGTATAATCTGAAAACATTGCTACTATATAATTAGCACAGTCCTCAGAAGAGGCATTTCCTAAGGGAGATAACTTGTCTGAAAAACTTAAAAACTCATTAAACCCCTTAACACCTTTACCAGCAGTTGTAATTGTTGGTGATTGAGAAATAGTATTAACTCTAACTTGTTTAGATTTTCCAAAAAAATAACCAAAACTTCTGGCTATAGATTCTAAAAGTGCTTTATTGTCAGCCATATCATTATAATTAGGAAAGATTCTCTGGGCTGCTATGTATGATAACGCAATAATACTTCCCCATTTATTCATAGCATCACTTTTGTAAAGAGTTTGCATAAGCTTATGAAACGAAACAGCTGAAACATCAGAGCCTTTAGACATCCAATCATAATTTAAATCCGTATAATGCTTTCCTTTTCTAACATTAATTGACATGCCAATAGAATGAAGAATAAAATCAAGTTTAGAGTTAAAATGTTTAAGAGTAAATTCAACAAGCTTATTTAGATCATCCAAATTTGTTGCATCAGCAGGGAAAATTTGAGAATCAGTTATTTTTGCTAGTTCATTTATTTTTCCCATTCTAAGGGCAACAGGAGCATTTGTTAAAACAAAATCACCTCCCGCTTGTTTTACTGCTTCTGCGGTTTTCCAAGCTATTGAAAAATCATCAAGAGCTCCAAAAATAATTCCCTTTTTTCCTTTTAATATTTTGTGGGACATATTCGTTTTTTTTAAAAAGTAAAGATAAAGCTAATTGAGTAATTGTTTCGCATGTTCTAAAGCAGACTTAGTTATTTTTTTTCCTGACAACATAAAAGCTATTTCTTTAATTCTTTCACTATTGTTCAAGATTCTTAATTTAGTAACTGTTGAATCATCTTCATCTTGCTTATATATACCTATATGGATATTTCCTTTTGAAGCAATTTGAGGAGAATGAGTGATTGTAAAGACTTGCATTTTTTTTGACATTTCATACATAACATCAGCTAATCCATTTGAAATAATACCGGAAATACCAGAGTCAATTTCGTCAAAAATAATTGTCGGTAGTTTTTTATAACGAGCTAAAATACTTTTCATTGAAAGTATAATTCTAGAAAGCTCACCCCCTGAAACCACTTTTTTTAAAAGTTTAAAGTCTGATCCTCTATTAGCAGAAAACATAAACTCAATTGTATCAGTTCCATTTTTTAAAAAATTATCTTTTTTTATTAAATTAATCTTAAATCTTGAGTTTTTCATACCCATCTTAGCAACTAAGACTTGAAGTTCTTTTAGCATAACAGGTATAGCATTCATTCTGTTTTTATGCATTCTTGTTGACAAGTTCTTTAGTTCAATTTCATTTGTTTCAATTAATGATCTTAATTCATTTATATTATCCTCAAAATTTTCAAAATGATTTATTTCTTTATGAAGATTTTCCTTAATAAGAATCAGTTCTTTCACACTATCAACTTTATGTTTTTTATATAATGAATATATTAAGTCTAATTTTGTTTCTAAATCTTTCAATTCTTCAGGATTAGACTCTAAATCATCAAAAGATGATCTTAATTCAGCTAAAATATCCATAAGATCATATGAAACACTTAAAATTCTGGAGGAAAGATTGCTAAATTTAGAGGTTTTATTTGAAAACTTTTTGAAAAGAGAATTTAGCGATCCTATTTGACTTAACAACCCAATCTTTTCGTCTTCAATAATTTGGATTCCCTCCAAAATAAAAAGTTTAAAGTCTTCTGTATTTGATAAAAGGTTAAGTCTTTCTTCAATATTTTCTTGAACATCATTTGTTAAATCTGTTTTTTCAAGTTCATTATATAAAAAAGACCTATAGTCAATATTTTCTGATATTTTTTCTTTAGATCGCTCAATTTCCTCAAGCTTAGAAATTAAGGTTTTATGTTCCATAAATTTAATTGTATAGTCTCTCAAAAATTCTTGATTTTTTGCAAAAAAATCAAGAACTAATAATTGATATTCAGATGAGAGCATAATTTCATTTTCATTTTGTGAATGAATATCAATCAAATGTTGAGTAAAAAGATTGAGCGTGTCAAGATTTACAGGAGTGTCGTTAATAAAAGCCCTTGTTTTTCCAATAAATGATATTTCTCTTCTTACAATAGTATCATTTTCATAATCAAGACTATTTTTTAAAAAAAAATTTTGAAGATCATAACTTTTAATATTAAAAGTTGCCTCTACAACACATTTTTTCCTGGAGTCTTTAAGCAATTTTAAATCTGCTCTTTTACCTAAAATAAGATTCATTGCACCTAAAAGAATAGATTTTCCAGCCCCGGTTTCTCCAGTTATACATGTCATGCCATTTGAAAACTTAACTTGTAAGTTTTCTATTAAAGCATAATTCTTGACACTTAAACTTGTGATCAAATTTTAATTATTTTTTTATTATATAGTTCAAATATATGTTAATAGTTAATTTGCTTCCATTTTGGAGCAAAAAAAGGAGCTACTTTGTTTAAAAGAATAAATGTATTTTCAAAATCTACTTTTGGTCCAGAAGAAAAAATGTCAATAATTTCCTGAGATTTAGCGTCAAAAAAAATCTGGAGAGGTAGGGCATTTGGTCTTCTGACATAAAGTTTCTCAAGAACAGTAAATGAAAGCATTATTTCTTTTTTCGCATTTAATGGGTCGTCGGTTAAAAAATCCATTCCCTTTCGATGATAATTATAAAGGGCTTGCCGATATTCTTTATATGAATTTGATCGAATAGCATCAATTAGCCAAAATCTATTTCTATTTGATTCATTTTGATTCCAACCTTTTCCACCCTGCTGAGATAAATTAACTATTTTTTGAGCTTGTTCGATATATGTTTGACCTCCAAATAAAGAATAGGTGTCCGCATCAAGTCCTAAAATCAAATAAATATAAAAACTAAAAATTGAGGTCAAATTTGATTCAAATGCTTCACTGTTATAGAATAAGGGCTGATATTCTTCGTACTTAAACTTAATCTCTTTATCTAAAAAATTAATAATTGGACTATCATAATCTGACATGAAAATTGGTCTTTGTGATAAGATTTGAAGAGTTCCTTCAAATAGATCTGCATTATAATTTGTAAGATTTAAAACAAAACTACAAGTTATTCTTTCATTACTTAGAAAATCTGTGTCAGTCCATGAATTACTATTGACAAATTCATTTAAAGAGACTTCAAGAGTCTTAAAAATTTTTTGATTTGTCTGATCAACAAGATCAGAATTTATAATAACTTGACAATTTAGTTCCTGAGAAAATATATTAAAATTAATAATAAAAAAAAGTAATAAAAGTAAATTACGCATATTCAGATAATATTTGATTAAAAATGTCTACAGCAACTAACCGCTTTGATTTCATGTTGAAATGAGTTATATCATTTTTTGACCTTATATAAGTTACCTTATTATCTTCACTTCCAAATACAAGATTATCATTATTAAATGAATTTAAAACAATTGCATTAAGATTCTTATTTTTTAATTTCAAAAGAGAATTTTCAATTTCATTCTCAGTTTCAAGTGCAAAACCAAGTAAAAACTGATTTTTTTTTCTTTTCCCCATATGCTCAAGTATGTCTTTTGTCGGAACAAATTCCAAATTGAGGGACTTTTCTTTTTTCTTAATCTTATTAGACAGAATTTTTTTTGACTTAAAATCAGAAATAGCTGCAGCTGAAATTACAATATCCATTTTGTCATATCTCATCATAACTTTTTCTAACATTTCATCAGAATTATTAACTCTAATGATTTCAATAGAAGAATTATTAATATCAAGAGAAGTAGGGCCGGAAAAAAGAAAAACTTGTGAACCAAGTTCTGCAGCACGTTTTGCCAATTCAAATCCCATTTTACCACTACTCCTATTTCCAATAAATCTAATAGGATCAATTGATTCGTATGTTGGACCAGCAGTTATCAAAACTTTTTTACCATGCAATGGCAAATTCTTAGATAAATCATTTTCAATATATTGAATTATTTCTTCAGCTTCTAACATTCTCCCTTTACCCTCAAGCCCACTTGCAAGATATCCAGTGCCAACAGGCAAAACTTTTTTCCCCAATTTAACAAGACTATCAATGTTATTCTGATTTGCAGCATTCTCATACATATCAAGATCCATAGATGGTGCGATATAAACATCCATCGTGCATGATAAGTAAGTAGCAATTAACAAATTATCACACTTAGCTGACACCATTGAAGAAATTGTGTTAGATGTAGCAGGTGCAATTATAAATAAATCAGCCCATTTAGCAACTGACACATGATTATTCCACGTTTTATTATTTTCATCATCAGAAGTAAAAGTTGAAAGTACATCATTTTCAGATAGAGTTGAGAGAGTAAGTGGACTAACAAAATCTTTTGCTGAAGGAGTCATTATAACCCTAACATTACAATTTCTTTTCTTTAGTAAACGAACTATCAAAGGTGATTTATATGCAGCTATTCCACCACTAATACCAAGTATTACATTTTTACCTGATAAAAAACTCATGATTTAAGAGTTCGGTTCTTCAGTGTCTCTGTGATAAATTTTATCTTCTAACCATTCTTCAATAGCTATTGCATATGATTTAGGAAGTCTTTCATAAAACTTTGAAACTTCAATTTGTTCCTTGTTCTCAAAAACTTCTTCTAGGCTATCATTATTTGTCGCAAACTCATCTAACTTTTCATGCAATTCCTTTCTTATCTCTATACTTACTTGGTTAGATCTTTTAGCAATTAAAGATATGGCTTTATATATATTATCAGTTGCTTCTTCAATTTTATCTCTACTATAAGTAATAGTAGAAGCTGGGGCTTTGGATTTTCTGTACTTAGTCATCTTAATATTAATTTATTTGTGCAAAAGTATTAATTTCTTTTTCCACAATCAGCATTATTGATGAAAGTTGCTCAAGAAATATAGTTTCCGGATAATATTTAATTATCGAAGAATGTAATTGTTTAAGATCCTTAAGCCTTTCTATTTTTTTAGATTGAATACTATTAACAGCAATTTCATATGAAGAAAGAAATTTATAATACATAGCTTCTTCTCTGTACTTAGTTCCGGCAAATTCACCAATAAAATTATCTACAGATCTTATTGCTGCTTTATGATCTCTTATGGTGTAATATTGTTTAGATATTTCAAATTCTTTTTTCTCAAGCTTTTCTTGAAGCTCGGAAATAAGATTATTTGCTTCTTGAACATATATTGAATTAGGGTAATTATTTATAAAAATTTGTAGCTTCTCAATCGCAGTATTTGTGTCTTTTTGATCAAGACTATGAATAGGAGAAAGCATATAGTAACATTTTGCAGTCATAAAAATAGCTTCTTCAAACTTTTCACTTTTTGGATAAGATTTTATAAAATTTTCAAATTGAGCAGCTGACAAATAGTACATTTTAAGATTATAATAAGAGCTTGCATGGAAGAAAATTAGCCTTTCTGCTTGGGGTTTTCCCCTGTAAAAGGGAAGGATATCTTCAAATAATCTATTAGCCCTTTTAAAATCACCAGAATTATAGAAATTTTCTGCTTCTCTAAATTTTTCAGAATTATTGTCACTTTTCAAAAGATTCTGGTATTCATTACAAGAAAAAAGAAAAATCAATAAAAAAGTAACAAGTTTAAAATTAAGGCTTTCCATGTGCCGAAATTAGTAAATATTTAATGATTAAAAAAAGATAAAATCTAGAAGAGGTCTTTATTTAGAACAACTTCGTCTTTAAGTTTTTTAATGAGTTTATTACTTGCTGGGACTAATGGTAATCTTAATGTGTTTTGGCAAAGTTCTAAAATATTCATAAGTGCCTTAATCCCAGTAGGATTTCCCTCAGCAAAAATCATTTTTATCAGATTTGAAATCTGATTTTGATATATTGTTGTACCTTTAATATCTTTCTTCAGTGCTAAACTTAGCATTTCCGAACATTTTTTAGGCATAGCGTTTCCGATAACTGAAATCCAACCCTTAGCTCCCAAACTAATCATCGGAACTGAAAGTTGATCATCTCCAGAAAAAACAATAAAATCATTTGGACATAATTTTAAAAGTTCCTTCGCTTGTTTAATATCATTAGAAGCTTCTTTTATTCCAATTATATTATTAAAATCTTCCGCTAATTTACAAACAGTCTCAGGTAGAATATTAACACCTGTTCTATAAGGAACATTGTATAAAATTAAAGGTAAAGGTGAGTTAATAGCTATATGTTTATAATGATAGTACAAACCTGTTTGGTTAGGTTTATTATAGTATGGAGTAACTGACAATAATGCGTCAAAAGAATTTAAATCATAATACTCTAAATCGTCTAAAACCCTTTCAGTAGAATTACTTGCAAGACCAATCACAAGAGGCACCCTATTAGAATTGACAGAAACTATATGCTTCATTATCTCTCTCTTTTCTTCTCTTTTTAAAGTTGGAGACTCTGAGGTTGTACCCAAGACAACTAAAAAATCGACTCCATTCTTTATTAAATTATTAGTTACATTAGAAATTGAATCAAAATCTACTTTAAGATCATTATCAAACGGAGTTATCATTGCCACTCCATGACCACTGATTTTATTTTTCAAATCCATTATATATTAGTTTTAAATATTTCTCGACTTCTGACAAAAATAATAAGCTGTCAGAAATATCAATGTTTAAAATTAAATCATTTAGTCGATGATCAACATTTGGAAAGCCAACATTTATTTTACTTTGAGATCTAAGGCTAAGAAGCTTCATAGGTAAAAAATTTCTGTCGTAATAGTTAATCAATATGTCATGTCTTCTGGAGCAAAACTTATTAAGGGTGTTGTTAAATTTTCCAAAAAAATTTATGTCCGAGGAAGAAAATTGTCTGTCTGAATAAATTAATTCCTCTTTTAATTTAACATCTGAATAAGTTAAAACAAAAACCTTCGATTTTGACAATCCAAATGTTAAAGCCAAATTAATGAAAAGATCCTCGGGAACAAAAACACTACCGTCCAGGATTACTCCAATACTTGAAATCTTTTCATTGAACTTTTTTTTTCTTTTAACTGATTTGAAAGCAATTTCCTTTCTGTAAACTCTTAAAAGAAATTGATTTTTCAAAAAATTCATTCGTGCTTAGTTTTTAAAATTATAAATTCTAATTAATTTGAATTAAAAATACATCTTAAGTCTGAATCATTTTATAAAAATCTTTTTCACTTATAATTTTAAGTCCTAATTCATTAGCCTTTTCAATTTTAATTGGACCAGGATTTTCTCCAGAAATAATTAAATCTACATTTTTTGAAATTGATGAAGAAATAGTTCCCCCTAAATGTAAAATTTTATCTTTAAGTTCCTCTCGGCTAGACCTAAATGTCCCAGTAACTAGAATTTTTTTATCACTTAAACTATTAGGAGATGGTTCCTTTTTTTCTTGAATTGAAAATATTAATCCAGCATTTTTTAATTTTTTTAAAATACTTATATTCGTTGAATCTTGAAAATAGTTTAAAATACTTTCAGCAATTTTTTCACCAATC
>Ga0163108_10004199_pt1 | contig 10206 bp, 6 predicted proteins | sample Fk1155metaG_FD_109644 | JGI IMG/M metagenome (GOLD analysis project Ga0163108, IMG submission 109644) | Marine microbial communities from the Central Pacific Ocean - Fk160115 155m metaG | ecosystem: Environmental > Aquatic > Marine > Oceanic > Photic zone | place: The Central Pacific Ocean...
AATAGCGTTTTCAAAATTACCCAATTTTAAATATGAAACACCTGCATAATAATTAGAGAGGTTAGCTGCTTTAGTATAACTATATTGATCAATAATTTCAAGAAAACCATAATTGTTACCATCTCCATTTAAAGCTTTTACAAGGCTATCTGATTCAAAATAATATACAGCCTGAAACATATCATTTTCAGCAAGTTTATTTTGTGAAAAAATATAATAATTAAATATTGCAAAAACTGATATAAATGACATAAAAACACCAAAAATTATTGAAATAATTTTTTTATTTTTTTCATAGAATAATTCATAAGAATTCAAAGTATTAGCCACAGCCTCATGTGATTCTAAAAATGAATCATTTTTATGTTCTTTATGCTTTTTTATTTTTACCATAATCAAAAAATAGATGACAAATTTAAATAATTTATTTAGGACAACCTCATTCGATTAAAAAAGGATAATTTTCTTGCTTATATATATATTGATATACATCTTTTTTTGAAGGGTAGGATGATTTTTCTGCAAATTCTACCGAATCATTTACTTGATTTTTAATTTGACCATTAATTAATTCAAAATCTTTCTCTCTACATATTTTTTTTAATAACATAATTTTTTTTATTTGTTCGATAGGATCTTTTTGTTTATAAACCTCTAATTCATCTTTAGATCTATATTTTGCTGGGTCAGACATTGAATGCCCTTTATATCTATAAGTTCTTAATTCAAGTAAAGAAGGGCCTAACCCTTTTCTGGCTCTTTCAGCTGCTTTAGAAACAGCATGATGAACTTTTATTACATTCATGGCATCAACCGGAGAAGAAGGCATATCATAAGCTTTTCCCATAGTATATAATTCAGTTACATTTGAACTACGTGCGACAGACGTTCCCATAGCATACCCATTATTCTCAATAATAAAAATTACAGGTATTTTTAAAAACATTGAAATATTTAACGCCTCATGAAAAGCCCCTATTCGAACAGCACCATCTCCCAAGAAAGTTACACATAGATTATCTGTTTCTTTGTACATTTCTGCAAAACCAATTCCTGCACCAATAGGAATTTGATTACCTACAATTCCATGTCCTCCAAAAAAATTTCTTTCTTTGTCAAACATATGCATTGATCCTCCTCTTCCTTTAGAAATTCCTGTTTCTTTACCAAATAATTCTGCCATAACTAAATTTGGATTAGTTCCCAAAGCAAGCGGATGAGCATGATCTCTATAAGAAGTAATATATTTATCTCCCTCTTTTAAGGCTGTAACACAACCAGAAATACAAGCTTCTTGTCCAATATATAAATGACAAAACCCTCTGATTTTTTGTTGTCCATATAATTTGCCAGCCATTTCCTCAAATTTTCTTATCAAATACATGGATTTATACCAATATAAAAAAGTCTCCTTGGAAAAATTATTAGTAGAAGTTGCAACTTCAGATAGTTTTTCTTTTTTTCTTGGCATAAATTAATTTTATAATCTATTATTAATGTAGAAATGAAATTACTTCTAGCAAAATTAATTAAAATATGAAAGGGAGCAAACTATAATGCATTTAGAAGAAATTAAAATTGTAAATTTCAAAAATTATAAATCTGAAAAAATAAATTTTTCTGAAAAAATAAATTTTATTAGAGGAAAAAATGGATCAGGAAAAACCAATCTATTAGATGCTATCTATTATCTCTCATTTACAAAAAGTGCTTTTAATAAGCTAGAATTAAATAATATTAAAGATAATGAAGATTTTTTCTTTATAAAAGGAAGATATAAACATCAAAAAAAAACAATAAAGGTTGATTGCAAATATAAAAAAAATGATAAAAAAGAAATTTTATACAATCAATCACAATATGAAAAAATAAGCGAACACTTAGGAAAAATACCCGCTGTTTTGGTAATTCCAAATGACAGTGATCTTATTCGTAATTCAAGTTATTACAGAAGAAGATTTTTTGATATAATAATTTCACAATCGGAAAACAAATATTTACAAAATCTTATCCTGTATAATAAAATTATAAAAACAAGAAATTTGGTTTTAAAAAAATTTAAGTTAAATAATAAAATAGATAAAAATCAAATAGCCTCTTATGATAAATTACTTATTGAATTAAACTTATATATAAACAAGAAAAGAAAACTGTATATAACTAAATTCAACAATTATTTTACCAAAATTTATAATTTTATTGGTAAAGATAATCATGTAGGAAATATAGTCTACAATTCTAAAATAAATAATTCCTCTGGCATTAACATATTCAAAAAATCACTAGATCAAGATATTTTATCAGGTAAAACTAATTTTGGGATTCACAAAGATGATTTTTTATTTTATTTGGATAATAAATTAATTAAAAATTTTGCTTCACAAGGAGAACAAAAAACATTTTTGATTGGTCTAAAAATGACAGAATACAAAATCATTTATGAAAAATTAAAAATTAAACCAATAATGATGCTGGATGATATTTTTGATAAATTAGATCATCAAAGAATAAGTGACCTTATGGAATATATAATAAATAAAATTCATGGACAAATATTTATTACTGATGCATTAGAAGAAAGACTTAAAATAATAAAAAATAATAATCTTAAGATGAAAATTATAATGGTTGAGAATGGTAAAATAATTTAATGTGAAAAAACATAATAAAAGGTTCTCCAAAATGAAATCAATAAATGATTTGACTTCGAAGTTTTTCCATGAAAATAAATTGGGGTCAAAATTATTAGAAAAAGAAATTGAAATTACGTGGACTAAAATAATGGACAAATTAATAGTTGATAGAACAAATGGAATATACTGTAAAGGGTTAAATGTATTTGTTAAAATAAATTCTTCTCCCTTGAAAAATGAACTTAATCTTTCAAAAGAAAAAATATTACAGAAATTGAAAAAGTATCATAAAACAATAGAAGATATTATTTTTCTATAGCTTTATAAATCTTCAACAAATTTTTTTTGAAATAGAAGTATGATTAAAACACCAACAAATATAGAAGCATCTGCTAAATTAAAAACGGGCCATAAAGAAAGATAAGCCCCTCCAATAATTGGTATACTTGTTGGAATAAACCCTTCCCATATATCAATATAAAACATATCAACAACCTGCCCATAAAACAATGAAAATGGTGCGTTTTGAGGTGCATTATCAAATATGATGCCATATAATAAACTATCAATGACATTCCCTACAGCGCCTGCAAAAATCATTGAAATACCAAGTAATAATAAATTATTTGCTTTTTTAAGAATTAAAGCAAATAAATAGTAGCCTATAATTAAAGACGCAAAAAACCTGAATGAAGTTAATAGCAATTTTCCGTATTTAAAATTTAAATCTATTCCAAAAGCTAAGCCTGGATTCTCTAAATGATGTAATTTAAAAAAGTCACCTATAAGATTAATCTCGGAATTTAGTGGCATATTCACATGAACAATTGCCTTGATTAATTGATCAAGAAATATTATAAAAAATGATATAAGAAAAAAATAATTTTTGTTCATAAAACCTAAGAAGCTTTTAGTATTTTATAAAAAATAATTTTATGATCTATCTCCAATTTATCTGTATTATTTAAATGATTAGAAAATATAACTTGATTTGCCTGAATTTCATTGCACACAAACTTTAAATTATTTTTTATAGACTTTACTAATAATTTTTCTTCAGAAGAAAAATGGAATTCTATTTTATCTGTAACCTCAAACCCTAAATCTTTTCTAATATTTTGAACTTTATTTATAAAATCTCTTGATAAACCTTCCATTAGTAATTTCTCAGAAATATTTATATCTAGTGCAATTGTAAAATTTTCATCAGAAACTACTTTCAAACCAGGGATGTCGTTATATGAAATATAAACATCTTCTATTGAAAGATTAAAATTATCTATGTGATTATTCAATAATTTTATGCTTTTCTTTTCTTCTAAAACATTAATTTCTTCTTGAGACATTTCTAAAATAGAATTGGCAATAGATTGAGTATTTTTACCAAAAATAATTCCCAATGATTTATAATTAGGTTTAATTTTTTTTGTAAGTATTTCTGAAGAATCATGTATAAATTCAAGTTTTTTAATATTAACCTCTGAAAGAATTATATCCTCAACGGATATGATTTTTTTCTTCATATTGGATGATTTCAAAGGAATTAACATTTTTGAAAGAGGTTGTCGAACTTTAATTTTTTCTTTTTTTCTTAAGGAGTGAATTAAAGAACAAATTTTTTGAGCATAACTCATTTTTTCTTCTAAATCTTGATTAATTAATTTTTTATCTGGAACAGGATAATTAGTTAAATGAACTGAATTATTCAATTTTTTATCACCTTTAGTGTTTAAGTCTAGAAAAATTCTTTCAGAATAAAAAGGAGCAAAAGGTGAAGAAATAATAGAAATTTTCAGCAAACATTCATATAATGTTTGATAGGCGGCAATTTTATCTTTATTAAATGTGCCTTTCCAAAAACGCTTTCTGTTTAATCTAATGTACCAATTGCTTAAGTCATCAATTACAAAACTTTGAATTAATCTAATTGCCTTAGTAGGATTATATTTATCCAATAATTTTTCAACATTGAATACTGTAGAATTTAACTTACTCAAAATCCAACAATCACTTTCGGTTCTTTTTTCTAATTCAATATCATGATCATTGTGAAAAAACTTATCAATATTCGCATATAAAGCAAAAAAATTATAGGTATTGTACAAAGTTCCAAAAAACTTTCTTTGAACCTCTTGAATTCCATCAATTGAAAATTTTAAATTTTCCCACGGATTTGAGTTAGATATCATATACCATCTTGTAGGATCAGGGCCATAGGAATTAATTGTTTCAAAAGGGTCAATTACATTTCCTAATCTTTTAGACATCTTATTTCCAACATTATCTAACACCAATCCATTAGATATAACATTTTTATAGGTTTTGCTTTTAAACAACATTATGCCTAAAACATGTAATGTAAAAAACCAGCCTCTAGTTTGATCAACACCTTCTGCAATAAAATCTGCAGGAAAAGATTTATCAAACTTTTTTTTATTTTCAAAAGGATAGTGATATTGAGCAAATGGCATAGCACCAGAATCAAACCAAACATCAATAATATCTTTTTGCCTTTTCATCAAATTTCCTTTTTTAGAAATCAAAATAATATTATCAATATAAGGTCTATGAAGATCAAAATCATTTCTTAATTTTTCTTTCATTATCCCTGCCTCTACAGATTTAGTGACTTCTTTCTTCAATTCCTCAATACTTCCAATACAAATTTCTTCATCTCCTTGTTCAGTTCTCCATATTGGCAAAGGAGTTCCCCAATACCTAGAACGGCTAAGATTCCAATCTACAATATTTTCCAGCCAATTTCCAAACCTTCCAGTTCCTGTAGATTCTGGAAACCAATTAATTTCTCTGTTTTCTTTAATAAGCTGATCTCGAAACTTTGTAGTTGCAATAAACCATGATTCCAAAGGATAGTATAAAATAGGTTTATCTGTCCTCCAACAATGTGGATATGAGTGCTCATGTTTTTCTACTAAAAATGCTTTATTTTCTTTTTTTAATTTAATTGCTATCTTAACATCAGTAGATATATCTTCGCCCTTATTATCAAAATTTTTGACACTCATTCTTGCAAAATCAGTTATCTCATTAACGAATCGTCCTTTTTTATCTACTATTGGTTGATCATTTCCTTTATCATCTTTAACAAAAATGCCTGGCAAATTATTTTGTTCTGAAACCATAAAATCATCAGAACCAAAAGTTTTAGAAATATGTACAATCCCTGTGCCTTCATCTGTTGAAACAAAATCAGCATGAACTACAGTAAATGCTGGTTTGGATGCGGAAACATAATCAAGCAATTGATCATAATCTAAACCGACTAAATCTTTTCCTTTAATATCTTGAATAACTTTATAGGGAATTTTTTTTTCATCAAAAAAACTTACAATACAACTTTTTGCTAAAATCACACTAACAGAAATTTTTGTGTATTTGTTCACCGTTTCAAGTAAAGAATATTCAACATTTTTATTTATAGCTAAACCATTATTTGCTGGTAAAGTCCAAGGTGTTGTTGTCCATGCAAGAAAAAAAATTTCCGTATTTATTTTTTTATAAAAATGAATAGAAGAATCATTTTTTTGAAGCTTAAATTGAGCTACAATAGAAGTGTCTTTTATCTGTTTATAAGCGCCAGGCATATTCAATTCATGAGAACTAAGTCCAGTACCTGCAGCTGGAGAAAAAGGCTGTATAGTATATCCTTTATACAAAAGCCCTTTATCATATAATCTTTTTAATGACCACCATATAGATTCAATGTATTCATTTTTAAAAGTTATATATGAATCTTCTAGATCTAACCAATATCCCATTTGGTTTGTTAGGGCTTCCCATTTATTCTTAAACTTCATTACTGTTTTTCTACACTCATTATTATATTCCTCAACAGAAATTTTGGTTCCAATATCATCTTTTGTTATGCCTAATTTTTTTTCTACCTGAAGTTCTACGGGTAAACCATGAGTGTCCCATCCTCCTTTTCTTATTACTTTAAATCCTTTTAAAGTTTTATATCTACAAAAAATATCCTTTACTGTTCTAGACATGACATGATGAATTCCTGGTTCACCATTAGCTGATGGAGGCCCTTCATAAAAAATATATTTTTTATCTCCTTTTTTTCTAAGATCTATAGATCTTTTGAAAATTTGATGTTTTACCCAAAATTTATAAATCTCAGATGAAACATTATAATAGTTTATCTCTTTATATTCTTTATAAAACACTTTATTTAATATTATTTCTATTGATATATAAAATAATTGAAGGTAATAATGTTAGATTAGTAATCATTGCAATAAATAAAATTGTAGATGTTAAAGCTCCTAAAACAACTGTTCCTCCAAAAGAAGAAAACGTAAATATTATAAATCCAAAGAAAAGAATAAATGATGTAAAAACCATGCTTTTGCCCGTTTCTAAAATTGTATTTAATACAGATTCTTTAATGTTTTTAGAATATAATAATTCATTTCTATATTTTGCTAAAAAATGAATAGAATAATCAACTGAAATTCCAAATACTATACTAAAAACAAGTGCTGAACTTGGTTTTAATGGGATATCAAAAAATCCCATTAGTCCCGCAGCTATCAATAAGGGTATTATATTAGGAATCAAAGAGATAATAATCATATATGCTTTCCTGAATAGGAATCCCATAATTAAACTAATAATACAAAAAGCAATAATCATCGACTGAAATAAATTTGTAATTAAAAATTGATTCCCTTTCACTGCTAATAATGTGGAGCCTGTGATTGTTGCTTCCATTTTACTTTTAGAAAAAGTCCTATCTATCTGAGGGGTAATGACATTCATGATTAAGGAATCTAATTTTTGAGAACCTAAATCTGCAACTTTTAAAGATATTCTTATTTTTTGACCTAAAGAATCAACAAATGAACTAGAAATGTTTTTTTCTCCAAGATTCTCAGATACGTATCCGCTGGAAAGGTATCTAAGTATAAAAGCTTGATCTCTAGAATTAGGCAAATCATAATATAATATTTTATCGTTATAATATGCCTGTCTAGCAGCTTTTATAAATCCAATTATAGAGAGAGGTTGTGAAATTACTGAAATAGAATTTAAATATTTTTCAAGATCATTTATCTTTTTAAGATTTTTTAAATTTCTAATTCCCTTTTTTACTTTAGTATCTATAATAATTTCTAAAGGCATTATCCCTGAAAAATTTGATTCAAAAAAAAGTAAATCTTTTTTTAATTTGCTTTCCTCAGGCACGTCATCTAATAAGTATGAAACCGATTGAATATTATTCATATTATAAATAGATATGATTATTATTAATAATGTGATTATAAAAACAGTTTTTTGATAATTAATAGAAATATTAATAAATAATTTTATTAAATAATTGAGTGATTTAGTATTTAAATAATCAGTATCACTAGATTTTGGAGCAGACAATAAAATATAAATTGAAGGTAAAAAAACTATACTTACAATAAAAGTTGCAAGAACGTTAATACCAGCAACGATACCAAATTCTGACAAAATTTTAATATCTGTTATTGTCAATACAAAAAAACCAACCGCTGTTGTACAATTTGTTATAAAAGTTATGAAACCTATGGAGGTTATCACATGGTGTAAAGCCTTTCTTTTTGATTTATAAATTTTAAATAAATTATGGTACTTATTCAACATATAAACACAATTGGGAATTCCTATTACAACAATTAGAGGGGGGAGCAATCCTGTTAATAATGTTATTTTGTAGTCAAAAATAGCAAGACATCCAAATACCCATACCACAACTATCCCGATTATAATAAGAGGAACAATGACAGCATTAAACGATCTAAAGAAAAAGAGTAATATCAATGCAGTAACACAAAGGGAAACTAACAAAAAAATATTTAGTTCTCTTTTTACACTTTCAGCCATGATATACCTTGAATAAGGCAATCCAGCATATCTTAATTCTATTCCTGATTGAAAATTAAATTTATCACATTGAGATAAAATTTCATCCATTAATTTATCTCTATTTGGTGAGTTAAGAATATTTTTATCTATAGTAATTAAAAAATTTATTGCGCCATTAGGATTCATTATTTGACCAGAATAAAATTTGATATTTTTGGAATAAGCCAGTAGACTATCTAGTTGATTTTGAGTTGAAATTTTTTTTGGAAAAATATTTATTAAGTCAAATTTTTTGTTAACTACATCCTTTTTTAAAGATTTTAAATTAGGTAATCCTAAAACTCCATTTACACCTAATATATTTTCAATGCTATCAATAAGAATTTTATATTGATTAAAATTTTCAAGATGAAAAATGGAACTATCTTTAATACCAACTGCAAAAATATTACCGTCTTCACCAAAAATTTTCCTGAAGTTTTGATAATAGATCATATCCTGATCAGTATCAGGTACTGTTTTAGCAAATGAATAATTGTACTCAACAAATTGCATTTTATAACCCATAAATGCTGTTATTACTAATATGGATACAACAAAATATAATCTAAACTTGATAAGAAAATTAGATAGATAATCAAGCATTTAGTTTATTTGATTTAATAAATTATTAATGGATGTACGTTCAGATATATATTTTTTAATTTTTTGAACAGGAATTCTTTCTTGACACATCGTATCCCTATTTCTAATAGTAACTGTGTTGTTCTCTAAGGATTCATAATCTACAGTCACACAAAATGGAGTTCCAATAGCATCTTGTCTTCTATATCTTTTGCCAATAGAATCTTTTTCATCATATTGAACAGCAATATCGATTTTTAACTCATCAAATATAGAACGAGAAATATTAGGTAAATTATCCTTTGCGTTTAAAGGTAATACTGCTACTTTAATAGGAGCTAGTTCAAAAGGGATTTTTAATAAAACTCGTGTTGAATTATCTTCCATAACTTCATTTACTAAAGAACCGGAAATAACACATAAAAATAATCGATCCAAGCCTATTGAAGTTTCAACAACATATGGTAAAAAAGATTTGTTATTCTTTTGATCAAAATAGGTTAATTTTTTACCTGATAATTTTTGATGATTTTTTAAATCAAAATCTGTTCTTGAATGAATCCCTTCTAGTTCTTTAAATCCCATTGGAAAATTAAATTCAATATCGCAAGCAGCATTTGCATAATGAGCCAAATTTTCATGTTCATGAAATCTATAAAATTCTTTCCCTATATTTAAATTAGTATGCCATTTCATTCTATTATCTTTCCATTTTTCATACCATTTCAATTCTGAATTAGGTTCAACAAAAAATTGCATTTCCATCTGTTCAAATTCTCTCATTCGAAATATAAATTGCCTAGCAATAATTTCATTTCTAAATGCTTTTCCAATCTGAGCAATACCAAAAGGTATTCTTACCCTACTAGAATTAATAACATTCATAAAATTTAAAAATATTCCTTGAGCGGTTTCAGGTCTTAAATAAATTAAATTTTTATTATTATCTATTGATCCTATATCCGTTGAAAACATTAAATTAAATTGTCTAACATCAGTCCAGTTAGAAGTTCCAGAAACAGGATCATTGATTCCTAATTTTATAATTAATTTTTTTAACCCTTTTAAATCATTAGAATTCAAAAGT
>Ga0163108_10004200_pt1 | contig 10205 bp, 2 predicted proteins | sample Fk1155metaG_FD_109644 | JGI IMG/M metagenome (GOLD analysis project Ga0163108, IMG submission 109644) | Marine microbial communities from the Central Pacific Ocean - Fk160115 155m metaG | ecosystem: Environmental > Aquatic > Marine > Oceanic > Photic zone | place: The Central Pacific Ocean...
TACAACCAATGGTATCCTCACACTTAATGGAGATGGCTCTTTTACTTATGTGCATGATGGAACGGAGACAACAACAGATTCTTTTACTTATCAGGTGAACGATGGTATATGTAATTCTAATGTTGCTACTGTTACAATCACGATTAATCCTATAAACGATTGCCCTGTTGAGTTGGATGATGCCTACGATGTTGATGAGGGAGGTACACTGACTAAAACAGTTTTAGATGGTGTTATTTTCAACGATACAGATGCAGATGGTGATGTTCTCACTGCAATAAAAGTTACGGATCCACTACATGCAACTTCTTTTACACTCAATCCAGATGGTTCATTTGTCTATGTTCATGATGGCACCAACACACTTTTTGATTCTTTTACCTATAAAATTAATGATGGGTTATGTGATTCTAATGTTGCTACTGTTACAATAACAATTACTCCTGTAAACGATTGCCCTGTTGGGGTGGCTGACGCCTACGCTGTTGATGAGGGAGCTACACTGACCAAAACAGTTTTAGATGGTGTTATTTTCAACGATACAGATGCAGATGGTGATGCTCTCACTGCGTCATTAATTACTACGACAACGAATGGTATCCTCACACTTAATGGAGATGGCTCTTTTACTTATGTGCATGATGGAACGGAGACAACAACAGATTCTTTTACTTATCAGGTGAACGATGGTATATGTGATTCTAATGTTGCTACTGTTACAATAACGATTACTCCTATAAACGATTGCCCTGTTGGGTTGGATGACGCCTACACTGTTCATGAAGGAGGTACGCTCACCAAAACTGCTATTACTGGAGTTGTTATTAATGATACAGATGCAGAAGGTGATGCTCTCACTGCGTCATTAATTACTACGACAACGAATGGTATCCTCACACTTAATGCAGACGGTTCCTTTACTTATATACATAATGGTGGTGAGACCTTAAGTGATTCTTTTACTTATAGGGTAAATGATGGAGCTTGTGATTCCAACATATCTACTGTTACAATCACAGTTACTCCAATAAATGATTGCCCTGTTGAGTTGGATGATGCCTACGCTGTTGATGAGGGAGGTACACTGACAAAAACAGCTTTAGATGGTGTTATTTTCAACGATACAGATGCAGAAGGTGATGCTCTTACTGCGTCATTAATTACTACGACAACGAATGGTATCCTCACATTTAATGCAGACGGTTCCTTTACTTATGTTCATGATGGAAATGAAACTATTACTGATTCTTTTACTTATCAGGTGAACGATGGAGTTTGTGATTCTAATATTGCTACTGTTACAATCACGATTAATCCTATAAACGACTGTCCAGTAGGTCAGGATGATACCTATGATGGTACTGGAGTTATTGGTGTAGTGCTTCTTGAAGGAGGTACTCTTAATGCCAACGGAGGTCTAGATCCAAAAGGAGTCATCAACAACACCCACCCTAATGGTGCAGACAGTGATGTGGATCTGCCAGCGAACACGTTGACTGCAACACATCAGACTTTACCAGCACACGGAATTTTAAGCTGTACCGATCCTACAGACGCAAGAAATGGACAAACGAACGTTATATGTGCAAACGGAAGGTTTACCTACGTGCATGACGGCACTGAAAATCACTCAGACTCCTTCACTTATGAACTATTTGATGGCGTGTGTACGGTACAAGATATGGTAGTTACCTTGACGATTACTCCTGTAAACGACTGCCCGGTAGCGATTGCAGACACCTATACGATAGCTGAGGGTGGTACGCTCACTATACCTACTGTAGATGGAGTAATTATGAAGGTAGGTAGTGCTGACACGGATGGAGAAGGAGAGGCCCTTACAGCATCAATTGTAACCACTACTGCGAACGGCACCTTAACATTTAACGCAGACGGATCTTTCACTTACGTGCATGACGCCGGTGAGTCGACGACAGACTCGTTTACCTACAGGGTAAGTGACGGAGTATGTGACTCGAATGTTGCTACTGTAACAATCACAGTTACTCCTGTAAACGATTGCCCTGTGGGTCAGGTTGATGTTTATACAAACGGATTGAATAATGTAATATTGGTAGAAGGAGGTACTTTTATAGCAAATGGTGGGTTAGGAACTGGATTACCATTACCAAAAGGGGTTATCAATAACCCTAATCCTAATGGGGTAGATAGTGATGTGGATGTTCCAGCCAACACACTTACTGCCACTCATCAATCCTTACCATCACATGGTATTTTAGCTTGTACCGATCCTGGCGATTCAAGAAATGGACAAACGAACGTGATATGTGAAAATGGCAGGTTTATTTATACCCACGATGGCACTGAAAATCATTCAGATACTTTTACATATTCATTATTTGATGGAGAATGTACAATAGAAGATATTGTAGTTGCTTTTGTAATTGGAAACACAAATGATTGCCCAGTGGGTGTAGATGATGAATATACTGTTGATGAAGGAGATACTCTTACCGTAAACACGATCAATGGGATGATTAAAAAGGTAAATGCTAGTTCTATCACATCGGATAGTGATATAGATTCTGATGTTAACAACCTTCGTGTATACCTTTTAAAACCTGGCTCAGGACCAAACTATGGTGAGGTGAACTTTAATGCAGATAGTTTAGGTGGATTCACTTATATCCATCATGGAAGTGAAATGCCGTTCGACCAATTCCAATATATGTTAATTGATCAGGATGGATGTGCTGCAAAAGGCCCATATAATGTAACCATAACTGTTAACCCTACAAATGATTGTCCGATTTTTGTTCTTGATCCACCTGAAATTATTGTAAATGAATGTTCTGAAATAAATAATTTTGATATGAGTGTCTTTTTTGTAGATCCAGATGGTGATGATTTGACTTTTAATGTATCTAGTTCTAATCCAGATGTGGTAACAGTAAGTTTAACAGATTCTTCATTAGTGGTGTTGACCTTGGGAACGATTAAAGGCTCCTCCACAGTTACTTTATCTGCGTTTGATGGTATTTGTAATGTATCTGATCAATTTGAAGTTCATGTTTTAGAAACAGATAGCGACGGGGATGGTGTGACCGATTGCAATGATGTAGATAAATTAGATCCTTGTAAATATGAAAAAGAAAAAATCACTCTACCAATTACTTCTGGAGTAGATTGTGATGGGGATGGTGTAACGGATGGTGATGAAATAAGAGATGGAACTGATCCTGAAGATCCTTGTTCTTACTTTTATTCAAGTATTTCTGTGCCGGTAACAACGACAATAAAATGTTGCAACATTACAGTGCACAACGGTTTTTCTCCTGATGGAGATGGGATAAACGATACGTGGGTAATTAAAAATATTGACCATTATCCTTACAGCAAAACAATTGTTGTAAATAGATGGGGATCATTGGTATTTGATAAAATAAATTATAAAAACGATTGGGATGGTATTGCTAATGTCAATCAATCAAATTCTTCGGATAATAGGCTGCCGGAAGGTGTATACTATTATATCATAAAACTAAATAGTGGTTGTGAAGATTATAAAGGTTATCTCTATTTAAGAAGAAAATGATGTTTCAAAACATTAAATTTAATATAGATGTATAAATTATTTATATTTGCGGGATGATTAAAAAAATATTACTATTCTTTTATTCATTTTTTATGTCATTAGGACTTTTTGCACAACAAGATGCAATGTTTAGTCATTATATGTTTAACCTACAGTCTATAAATCCTGCTTACGTTGGATCTAGAGAAGTTTTAAATGTTATGACTGTACATAGATCACAGTGGCTTGGTTTTAAAGGATCGCCTATGACACAAACGATTTCTCTAAATATGCCTCTTTTTGATGATCAAATTGGATACGGTCTTAGTATTATGAACGATAAGATAGGTCCGATAAGATCATTTTCTTTTAATATAGATGCATCATATCATCTTAAGATTAATACCGCTGGTCATAAACTATCATTTGGACTTAAGGGTGGTGGGAATAGATTTAGATCTGATTTTTCAGTTTTGTCTTTAGATGACCCTATAGATGATGCTTTTATTACGGATATCAGAAAAAGATTTTTGCCTAATTTTGGTGTAGGATTTTATTATAATACCCCTGGTTGGTATGCTGGATTTTCCATACCTCGTATGATAAATCATGAGTTTAATTCTTCTCAGAGACATTATTTTCTTATTGGAGGAGCTTTATTTGATTTGACGAATGAAATTCAAATCAAACCAAGTTCATATATAAAAATGACTCAGGGAGCTCCTGTAAATATGGATTTGAGTGCCTATGCGATTTTTAAAGAAACTTTTTGGGTTGGCGTCATGACTCGGACAACTTTTGGAAGAATTATTCCTTCTGGAAGTAAAGGAGGAGGCGTTGGGATTATGGCAGGATTTAATGTTACTGAAGAAATTACTGCTGGATATTCATTTGATTATTCTGTTGGGAATAATACTTTTAAATATAATGGAGGTTCTCATGAATTGATGCTTATATATGATTTTATATACAAGAAAAAAGATGTGGTAAAATCTCCTAGATATTTTTAATAAATAACTTATCTTTAAATTGTAATTATTATGAAACAGCTATTATTTATACTACTTTTTATTTTACCTATATCCCTTCAAGCACAAGATAGAGATGCTTCTAAGGGGAAATTTCCTGCGTTCAACCTTGGAGTTGGTGGTTCTGATAAAAAAAATAAAAATTGGGGTAACTACCACTTTGATAATGGTCTTTATTCCAAGTCGTTGAAGTCTTATGAAAAAATTGGTGATCCAGATGCAGAAACATTAAGAAACATGGCTTATGCTTATGAATTTATTGATGAGGTTGAAAAAGCTGTAGAAAGTTATAATAAAATTTTTGATTCAAAGGATAAAGAAGAAATTCCAATGGATTTTTTCAATTTAGCAAATTTGCTAGATATTATAGGTGATTATGGAGAGTCTACAAAACTGAGAAAGAAATATTCTAGATTTGTTATGAAAGATTCTAAATCCCCTTTGTATGCTAATGATAGTTTATATTATATTTCGCTTCAATCTGGATCAGATGAGTATCAATTATCTAATTTATCTATTAATTCTCCAGCATCGGAAATTGGTTCATATACAATAAGAACTAATGATGGAAAGAACAATACATTGATGTTTACTTCTTCTGGTGAATCATCAAAAAAGATAAAAGGACAGTTTATTAAACCTGAAAAACCAACCTACAATTTATTTTTAGCAGATTTTAATGAGGGTGATTTAACCGTTGAAAATGCTAGATTAATAACTGGAGACGCTAATTCAGAGTTTCATGAAGGACCAGGGGTTATAACTCCTGATGGTAAAGGGATTATATTTTCAAGAAGCTCAAGCTCAATAGGAAAAAATGATGCTTTAAACTTAAGCATTTATAAAGCTTCACTTAATGGCTCAGTATCTTCTGGAGAAAAAGGAGTTCCTTTTAATAACAATGATTATGCAGTCATGCACCCATCAATTACACCTGATGGTTCTAGAATGTATTTTTCTAGTGATATGCCTGGTGGATTAGGTGGAATGGATATATACTATGTTAACATCATTTCAGATAAAAAATATTCAATACCAGTAAATATGGGTCCTACCATTAACACAGAAGGCAGCGAGGTTTTTGTATATGCTTTCGATAGTAAAACTTTATTCTTTTCATCTAATGGACATCCTGGTTTAGGAGGTTTAGATGTTTTTATGGTTGAAAATGTAGGTGTTGGAGGTCAAAGCATAAAAAACCTTGGAGCCCCATTTAATTCTAAAAGAGATGACTTATCATTCTTTATTGACAAAATGTATAAGTTTGGTTTTGTTTCTTCTAATAGAGTTGGTGGTGTAGGAGATGATGATATTTATTCTTTTAGAATTCCCAACATACCTCCAAATGGAATGGAAGATTATTATACTGTAATGGCAGGTGATACTTTGCTGATGATTGATGGAGGGGTTCTTTCTAATGATATTGAAATAGCTAGATCTGGAGTAACTGATCCACTACAATTGGTTGGAAGTAGATCAGCGGTTTTAGCTTCAAACCCTACACAAGGAACGTTAGAATTTAATGACAATGGCTCTTTTAGATATGTCTATTCCGATAAAATTTCTTCTCTAGATTCTTTCACATATAAAGTGAAAAATAGATTTGTAGAAGGTGATCCTGTTACAGTAAAAATTAAAATATTTGATCCATTTGCTCCCGTTGCAAACGAAGATGCTTTTGTCTTTGACCCAAGAGAAACACTTATAGTGGATAATGCTACTGAAGGGGTATTATCGAATGATGTAGATCCAGGAGGAGATGTGTTAAATGCTTATCTTGTTAAAGAACCTGATTTTGGTAATATAACTTTAAACGGGGATGGAACATTTGTATATGAACCTCATGAAGAGGTTGAATTTAAATCAGACACAATATATTATGCGGCTACTGATGGTTTTCAATCAGACACCTCTATTCTTGTAATAAGTAAGTTAGAAGTAGGGGTCGATCTTGCAGAATTAATTGAAATTAGTCCAATATATTTTGACTTTGATAAATTTGATATTACACCTTCTGCTGCTACGGAGTTAGACAAAGTCGTTAAAGTTTTAAATGATTATCCAAATATAAAAATAGAACTTGGCTCACACACCGATTGTAGGGGTGAAGACGCATATAATTTATATCTTTCCCAAGAAAGAGCTAGATTTTCAGCTAGATACATCCAACAAAGACTTGCAGCTTCTCAGAACATTGATACTTCAGGAGAAATAATTAGTACTTTTGATGAGAGAATATATGGTAAAGGATATGGTGAAGGTAAACCAAAAGTTGTCTGCGGAAATAGTTGTTCTAGATGTAATGAAGAGCAACATCAGCTTAATAGAAGGACTGAGTTCATCGTTGTAGAATTAAAATAATTCAAGTTTAATTTTTATAACATTTTTGAATTTAATTTTATTTTAACATAATCTATATCTTTGATTAATGCATTACGTATTAAGAAATAGGAAATATATTTTTTAAATTTGCGTTGTTCTTAATAAAAGATTCATTTTATGAAGATAAAGATGAGATTATTTCTTTCGTATTTTTTTGTAGGCATATACCTCATCCTCTCTTCTTTTTCTTCTTATTCCCAGCGAATTGATTTGAATAGTTATCCTAGAAATTCCACAATTTATCTTTCTACTGACAGTTTAAAAACCTTATATCTTGATCCTGATATAAGAGATTCTGAAATATTATATAGTAGTAAAAATGATTCGAAGGGTAATTTTATTGATGGAAGAAATAATGTTTTTATATTAGATGATAATTTTTCATCAGTTAGAGTTATTGAAGAACTAAGAAAATCTATTGTGAAACAAAAAAGGATTGAAAGAGATTTTAGATTACAGGAGTATAAAAGAAAACGATTACGAAATACAATTCCTTTTTATAATGTTATTAAAGAATTTCCTATAGATATACCTTTTGGAACCGCTCCAGGAGATGATGATGATGGCGATCTTGTAATAAATACTAATGATGATGATGATGATAACGATGGTATATTAGATACAGATGAAGGATTAAATTGTTTAGCAGCATTTGATTTAGGTGTTGATGGAACATTTGATAATACATTAGCTTGGGGTGCAGCTCATGCAAACTATCCTCATGATGATTGTAAAAACGGGAAGGTTCAGACCCCTGGAGAATGGCAGAATGGTCACCAATCAGCAGATACCTGGATTGGGGATGCAGGTAATCCTCTTAATGTTAGAGCACTACCAACTGGTGATCTTAATAATAATTGTTCTGTTGCAAATGGAATGGTTCCATCTCCTCAAGGAAGTGTTTTTGTTGGTGGTTGGGATGATGCTGGGGTGGGGGTAGCTGTCGGTCCTGAATGTTTTTATGTAGATATAGGTGTTGCGCCACCTGCATTAGAGATTTCAACAAAATATAAAATAACTTTTTATCAATCTATGGCTGGGGCAGAAGGCCAGACTATAATAGGAGATTTAGGACGTTGGAGAGTAGAAATTGCTGAAGCTGGAGCAGCTGAAACTTTTCCTGCAACTAACCTTTCAGAAACACTATTTTCTCCTGAAAGAGCTTTTGAAGGTATAGGTAATCAAACATGGTCTCTTGCTGAACTTGAATTTACTGCAGAGGCAACTTCACATAGAATACAATTTTGTGCAGATGGAGGTACAGATGGTGTAGGTAATTTAGCTGTTCCTCAACTTACAAGAACTTGGACTAGTGATTATATGGTTATTGATGATATAAAAATGTTTAAAGAATCACTAGAAGCTGAATGTACTGATAGGCACTCTGATAATGATGGGATCCCAGACCATAAAGATATCGATGCAGATGGGGACGGATGCCCAGATACAATTGAAGCAGGTTTTACTGATGGGGATCCTCCTGGACCTTTATATGGGATTTTAGGAACAGGTGCTATTGCAGTTGATCCTGCAAATGGAAGAGTAACCACAGCGGGAGGATTTGCGATTCCGGATGGATATACTACACCTGCAAACCTTGATAGTCCACCAGCCTTGGGAGGAAATACTGTAGATGATTATTTACAAGTGGGAGGTACGTTAAATGTTACTGATTTTCCTGTTAAACAAATAGGAGGTTATACTAAAGCTACAGAAGTTCTACCTGGTGCTGCTCCTGCTGTATTTAATGTAGCTGCTTCTATGACTCTAGTATGTGATTTCTGTGATCTTGTTGATGACGGTGTTCCAACCGCTGCAGATAATAATCCTGCCCTATTAACTCCACTGATACTTTATGCTTGGGATGAAAGCACTAATGGTGGTACTACATGGACTCCACTTGTGGAAGGGGCTCCATATTCTAATGTTGCTACTTCAACACTTACAATTAACCCTACGACAAGGGCTATGGCAGGGAATTTGTATAGAGTAAGAGTGATGAATCCTTCTTTTGATTGCGATTCTGATGTAACTACATCAGACGAAAATTATGGAGTAGGACCTGCTGCAGGACTTGGTCAAGGCTTACTTATTCCAAATAATTGTCCTGTTCCAGATAATGATAATTATAGTGTAGATGAAGGAGACACCTTAATTGTAAATGCTATAAACGGTATTAAAGATGGTGATATAGATGCTGATGTTGAAGATGATAAAGATTTATTGCCAATAACAATCGTTACCCCACCAAGTCATGGTGATTTAACATGTCCACCTGCTCTAGCTGCTGGTATATGTATAGATGGTTCGTTTAGGTATATCAATAATGGAGATGAGTTTATCACAGATTCCTTTACTTATACTTTGGAAGATGGGGCAGGTTGCGTAAGTGATATTGCTACAGTTTCTTTAACGATTAACCCGATAAACGATGTGCCTCTTGTGGTACAAGACACCTATTCGGTAGTAGAAAATGGTACGCTTACTGCAACTGATATCACAGGTACAGCTCAAGCGCCAGCAGCAGATGATACCAACGATAACGGTGTTATAGTAAATGATAACGATGAGGGTTCTCCTTCATGTGTAGGAGATTGTGTGCAAGTAGCACCTGGAAATAATTTAACGGCAACGCTTTTTCTACCTACTAAGCCAAAGTATGGTAATATATTCTGTCCAGCTGCACCTGGTGTTTTTGGTGTAATATGTGGTGATGGATCTTTTACATACACACATCTTTGTGCAGATAGTCCTAACCAAGATTTTTTCACCTATTCGCTTCATGATGGGGAATTTGCTTCTCCTACACGAGACACGGTATTTATCAATATATTAAACGAGCTACCTATTGGCGTAGATGACGCATACCCTGTAAGAAAAGGTGGTTCTATTTCTATATCTCCTACACTTCCTTTGGACACGGTAGGTTTTCTTAAAAATGACACAGACCCTAACCCATGTGATATAAACTTTTTTGCTACTCAGGTTATTTATGCTCCACCACCAAATAAGTACCCTAATTATGGTACAGTACCTGCATTTGGAGCTAATGGATCATTTCAGTACACACACAACTGTATTTCTACAGAACCTAGAGATACTATACAATATGTAGTTAATGATGGGGAAGATCAAGCAGCTGATACCACGTTAATTGTTCTTAACATTTTTGATGATGTTCCTATTGTAAACAAAGACACATTTGAAGTAAATGAGCAGGACACCTTAGTGATAGATTTAACAAAAAGTATTCTTAATAA
>Ga0163108_10004202_pt1 | contig 10204 bp, 9 predicted proteins | sample Fk1155metaG_FD_109644 | JGI IMG/M metagenome (GOLD analysis project Ga0163108, IMG submission 109644) | Marine microbial communities from the Central Pacific Ocean - Fk160115 155m metaG | ecosystem: Environmental > Aquatic > Marine > Oceanic > Photic zone | place: The Central Pacific Ocean...
CGCCTCGTCGCTGGGCCTGCGCATGGCGCGCGGGATGGCGGCAGGGCTGGGCGAGGCCGGGCATACGGTCGTCGCGGGCCTTGCCCGTGGCATCGACACCGCAGCCCACAACGCCGCCCTGGGCAGTGGCACCGTGGCGGTGATGGCGGGCGGCGTCGATGTCATCTACCCGGCTGAGAACGTCGTCCTGGCAGCCCAGATCGCCGAACAGGGTGTGCTGGTTTCGGAACAGGCGCCGGGGACCGAACCCGCCGCCCGGCATTTCCCGACGCGGAACCGAATCGTGTCGGGCCTGTCGCGCGCGGTCGTGGTGATCGAGGCCGCGCATCGGTCGGGCACGCTGATCACCGCAAGGAACGCGCTGGATCAGGGCCGCGAGGTCATGGCGGTGCCGGGCCACCCGATGGATGCCCGCGCTGCGGGCTGCAATGCACTGATCCGCGACGGAGCCTTGCTGGTGCGCAATTCCGCCGATGTGGCGGCGGCGCTGATGTCGCGGCCCGGCGAAGCCCCGGCGCGATCGACCGAATTGTCCGCAAACGCCGGCCCGATCCCGGCGCCCCGGTCTGCCGCCGGCGATGCCCAGCGATCGGCCACGCCGTCGCGGATCGCGGATCAGGGCGGGCCGGTCAACCTCGAATCGCGAATCCTGTCGCGCCTGACGCCCAGCCCGACCGAGGAAAACGACCTGATCCGCGATCTGGGCGTCCCCGCCGCCGCAGCCTGCGCGGCAATCCTGTCGCTGGAACTGCAGGGACGTCTGACGCGGCTGGCGGGCGGCAGACTGGCGCTGAGCTGATCATCGCCCCGCGCGACATCCCCCTGGCACGTCGTCCGCCGCGTTCTGGACCAAGCGGCGAATGCGGCCGGCCATCCCCCTTCGTCCAGGCCCCTGGGAGAAGCCGCTGACGCGACGGGCGTTGACACCGCCTCGGCACACAACCATGTTGCCGCCCCATTGCAGACACCCCCGAGGTCAGAATGCCCGTTGTCGTCGTCGAATCCCCGGCCAAGGCCAAGACCATCGAGAAATACCTCGGCGGCGACTATCGCGTGCTGGCCAGCTTTGGCCACGTCCGCGACCTGCCGCCCAAGGACGGCAGCGTCGATCCCGACAGTGAATTCGCGATGAAGTGGGAAATCGCCAGCGACAGCAAGAAGCACCTCAAGGCGATCCGCGACGCGCTGAAGGACGACCAGACTCTCATCCTTGCTACCGACCCCGACCGCGAAGGCGAGGCGATCAGTTGGCACCTGCTGGAGGCGCTGCAGCCGGCACTGAAAAAAGGCAGCGCGGTCAATCGCGTGACCTTCAACGCCATCACCAAGGCCGCGGTGACCGAGGCGATGAAGCAGCCGCGCCAGATCGACCAGCCGCTGGTCGATGCCTATCTGGCCCGCCGCGCGCTGGATTATCTGGTCGGCTTCAACCTGTCGCCCGTGCTGTGGCGCAAGCTGCCCGGCGCGAAATCGGCGGGTCGCGTCCAGTCCGTCTGCCTGCGCCTGATTGTCGATCGCGAGATGGAGATAGAGGCATTCAAGGCGCGTGAATACTGGTCCGTCCATGCCCGTCTGGCGACGCCGGGGGGACAGGAATACGACGCGCAACTCGTGTCGCTGGCCGGCTCGAAGCTGGACCGATTCGACCTGCCCGACGCCGAAAGGGCCGCGATGGCCGTCAGCGCGGTCACCAGCCGCGATCTGCGTGTCGCCAGCGTCACCGCCAAGCCCGCCAGCCGCAATCCCTGGCCGCCCTTCATGACCTCGACGCTGCAGCAAGAGGCCAGCCGCAAGCTGGGCATGGGCGCGCGGGCCTGCATGTCCACGGCGCAGCGTCTCTACGAGGCCGGTTTGATCACCTATATGCGGACCGACGGGATCGACATGGCCCCCGAGGCGGTGATGGCTGCCCGAGACGCGATCAAGACCAAGTTCGGCGAAAAATACCTGCCGAAATCGCCGCGCATGTACAAGAACAAGGCCAAGAACGCGCAGGAAGCCCATGAATGCATCCGCCCGACCGACATGATGCTGTCGCCGGACCGACTGAAGGTCAGCGCCGATGACCAGCGCAAGCTGTATGACCTGATCTGGAAGCGCACCATCGCCAGCCAGATGGAAGCCGCCAGGATGGAGCGCACGACGGCCGAAATCGAAAGCCCCGATGGCCAGGTCGGCCTGCGCGCGACCGGTCAGGTGATGCTGTTCGACGGTTTTCTGCGCGTCTATGACCAGGGCCGCGACGATGACGAGGGCGAAGACAGCGCCCGCCTGCCGGCGATCACCGAAGGCGAGGCCGCGAAACTGGTCGGCAAGGCGTTCGATGCCGAGTTCTCGAAGGCGCGGGACAAGGGCGACGATCTGCCCGAGGCGCCGCAGGGCCAGCGCGCCGCCCCCGGCCTGCTGGTCAACGACGCCGCCAGCACCGCCGCCCGCCAGCATTTCACCCAGCCCCCGCCCCGCTATACCGAGGCCACCCTGGTCAAGCGGATGGAGGAACTGGGCATCGGCCGTCCCTCGACCTATGCCAGCATCGTCACGACCATCCAGGACCGCGAATACGTCCGAAAGGACAAGAACCGGCTGATCCCCGAGGACAAGGGCCGGCTGGTCACGACCTTTCTGGTCAAGTATTTCCCGCGTTATGTCAGCTATGACTTCACCGCCGATCTGGAAAACGAACTGGATGAGATCAGCGCCGGCGATCTGGTCTGGCGCGAGGTTCTGGGCAGGTTCTGGAAGGATTTTTCAAAGGCGCTGGAGGGCACGTCCGAACTTCGCATCTCCGAGGTTCTGGAGGCGATCGACGATGCGCTGGCGCCGCATCTGTATCCGCCGCGCGCCGATGGCGGCGATCCGCGCGAATGCCCGCTTTGCGGCAGGGGCCGGCTGAACCTCAAGACCGCGCGGTCGGGGGGCGCCTTCATAGGCTGCACGAACTATCCCGAATGCCGCTATACCCGCCCCCTCTCCGCCCCCGATGGCGAGCAGCCGGTGGGCGACCGGGTGCTGGGTCATGACGATGGCGACGAGATCAGCCTGAAGACCGGGCGTTTCGGACCCTATGTGCAGCGGGGCGAGGCGACCGAAGAGGTGCCGAAGCCGCCTCGGGCCTCGATCCCCAAGGGCTGGGACGCGGCGACCATGGACCTGGAAAAGGCGTTGCGACTTCTGTCGCTGCCGCGCCCGGTCGGACCACATCCCGATGACGGCGTGATGATCGAGGCGGGGATCGGGCGCTATGGTCCCTATGTGAAGCATGATCGCAAATACGCCAACCTGCCGGATGTGGACGAGGTCTTTACCATCGGCATGAACCGGGCGGTCGAGGTGCTGGCGGCAAAGCAAACGCGCGGACGCGCCGCTGCGGCGGAACCGCTGAAGGAACTGGGCGATCACCCCGAAGGGGGTGCAATTCAGGTGATGAACGGGCGCTATGGCCCTTATGTCAAATGGGAAAAGGTCAATGCGACCCTGCCCCGCGAGGTTGCGCCCGAAGACATCACGATGGAGCAGGCGCTGGAGTTGATCTTGGCCAAGGCCGCGAAGAAGGGCACGAAGAAGGCATCGGCGGGAAAGTCCCCGGCAAGGAAATCCGCCACCAAGACCGCAAAGACTGCCAAGACTGCCAAGAAGGCTGCCGTGAAAAAGCCCGCGGCCGGCAGGAAGTCCGCCGAATGACCCCGTCGGGCATGCCTCAGCCTGTCTCGGCCATCTCCGCGATGCCGGCTATCGCCTTCACGAACCGCGCGCGGACCGGCCCGGCATGGGGATTGTCATGCAGGATCGTCCGCAGCAGGTCAGGTGAATCAGCCTGAACCATCGCCACGGCCTCGACGAGCCGCCGGAAGCTTTCGGTGGTCAGCCTGTCGGGTATCGGTCCAATTCCCGACAAACCCTGCGCGATCAGATGCGTCAGCCCCTGCACCACGGCCATCTCGCGGTCATGTGCCTCTGGTGTGGTTGCCAGAACCCGCAATCCCAGCCTTCGCAGGAATGCCGCCGCTCGCCGGTGGCCGTCGCCGCGCAGCGGGCACCATGCGATGCGATGACCCGTCAGGCCCTCGCGCGCGCTTGCAGGCCCAAACAGCGGATGCGTGGCAACGATCTGGGCATGGTCGGGCAGGATGGCCTGCATCATCGTGGCAGGCAGCAGCTTGACCGAAGCCACATCAATGACCATCGCGCCGGGGCGAAGATGGGGCGCGATGATGTGCAGCACGGACCGCATCTGCGACAGCGGCACGGACAGAACGATGATGCGGCAGCGCGCGGCCTGCGCAAGATCGACCTGCAACAGGTCGTTGACCAACAGCACGGGGTCGCAGACGCACAATGTCATGTGATCGCGCAAATGGCGGGCGATCAACTGGCCGAAGGCTCCGAAGCCGATGATCGAAAGATGGGGACAGTCGGGATTGGACATGGGGACGACCCTGGATTTCGGCGCAGGCTCGTGGTGATGTCATCCGGTCAACCGCTTCCCCGCGCGGTTGACATGGCTCTGCCCCCGCTATGTCAGCGGGCGATAAGAGATCGCAGAGATGGCGCGGATGCGGTTCATCCATCATGAATTCCACCGGTCGGGTCGGCAGGTCAAGTCGCGGCACGAACAGGGTGTGGCCTGATTGACACGGATTGCCCTGCGGGCCATGACTTTCATCGAAACCGGATCCATGAGGGGAGGGCCGATGAAAAAGGTCTATGACAACGCGGCCGAGGCGCTGGACGGTCTTTTGAAGGACGGGATGTTCATCTCGGCCGGAGGCTTCGGGCTGTGCGGCATACCCGAATTGCTGATCGACGCCATCGTCGATAGCGGCGTAAAGGATCTGACCATCGCCAGCAACAATTGCGGCGTGGACGGGTTCGGCCTGGGCAAGCTGCTGGACACCAAGCAGATCAGGAAGATGATCAGTTCTTACGTCGGCGAGAACGCGGAATTCATGCGTCAGTATCTGTCGGGCGAACTGGAGCTGGAATTCAACCCGCAAGGCACGCTTGCCGAACGGATGCGCGCGGGCGGCAGCGGCATTCCGGGCTTCTACACCAAGACCGGCGTCGGCACCCAGATCGCCGATGGCAAGGAGGTGAAGGTCTTCGACGGCGAGGAATACATCCTCGAGCGCGGCATCGTCGCCGACCTGGCCATTGTGAAAGCCTGGAAGGCCGATGACACCGGCAATCTGGTGTTCCGCAAGACGGCACGGAACTTCAATCCGCCCGCCGCGATGTCCGGCAAGGTTTGCGTGGTCGAGGTCGAGGAGATCGTCGAGCGCGGCGCGCTGGATCCCGACTGCATCCACCTGCCCGGCATCTATGTGCACCGGATCATCCAGGGCCCGCACGAGAAGCGCATCGAGAAGGTCACCACCCGCAAGAAGGAAACCGCGTAATGGCATGGGATCGCGACCAGATGGCCGCCCGCGCGGCCGAGGAACTGGAAGACGGGATGTATGTCAACCTCGGGATCGGCATCCCGACGCTGGTGGCCAATTACACCGGCGACAAGGACATCACGCTGCAATCGGAAAACGGCATGCTGGGCATGGGGCCTTTCCCCTATGAGGGCGAGGAAGATCCCGACCTGATCAACGCCGGCAAGCAGACCATCACCGAGTTGAACCGCACGTCTTATTTCGACAGCGCGACCAGCTTCGGCATGATCCGCGGCGGCAAGATCGCGGCCGCGATCCTCGGCGCGATGGAGGTGGCCGAAAACGGCGATCTGGCGAACTGGATGATCCCGGGGAAGCTGGTCAAGGGCATGGGCGGCGCGATGGATCTGGTCGCGGGCGTCAAGCGCGTGATCGTGGTCATGGACCACACCAACAAGGCCGGCGAATCAAAGCTGCTGAAATCCTGCACGCTGCCCCTGACCGGCAAGGCCGTGGTGGACCGGATCATTACCAACCTGGGCGTGCTGGATGTGGTCGAGGGCGGCCTGAAGATCGTGGAGACCGCCGATGGCGTGACCGAGGACGAGATCCGCGCCGCGACCGAGGCAACGATCGTCGGCTGATCCGGGATAGACTGGCGGCGGAGGCAGGGGGCGTTGCCCCCCGTCGCCGTTCCGGCGACTTCCCCCAGGATATTTGGGCCAAGGCAAAGGAACCGGCGGAGGTTTCGATGGATCCTGACCGGATTGCGGCGCTGTTCACGCGCCAGGATGGATCGTTTCTGTGCGCGCGATGGGGGCGACCGGTCGCGCCGGTCGCGTTCGGGCTGGCCGAGGAAAGCCTCGACATCTTTCGGGCCGCAATCCGGGCCGGCTTTGCCCATGCCGGACATCCCGTGACCGAGACCGACCCCGAGATGGGCAGCAACCTGATGCTGTTCTTCATGCGCGACTGGCAGGAATTGCAGGGCGTGCCGGATCTGGATCTTCTGACGGGCCAGGATGGGTTGCCCGGGCGGCTGGCCGGGCTAAAGGCCAATCAATACCGGATTTTTCGCTTTGATGCCGATGGCGGCATCCGGGCCTGTCTGCATTTCGTGCGGATGTCGGGCGCGTTGGGCGATGCGCATCCGGCGCAGCTTGCCGAGGCGCTGACCATGCGCAGCGCGCTGAGCTTCGCGCGCGACGTTGCGCCCTCGACGGATCTCGCGGCGCTGATCCGGGCGGCCTATGACCCGATCCTGCCGGTGGCAGCGCAGGATCCCAGCCATGCCCTGCGTCTGTCGGCAAGGATCGCGCGGACCTGATGCGGCCCGCGCGACAGCGCGCGGAACGCGCGCATCCGTCCAGCGACAGCGACCGGCACGGAGCTTGTCCGTGCCGCCCCCTTCGCCTGCCGAACGGGCGATTGCGGGTATCCCGACCCCGTCCTAGGATACCTGCCATGAGCCATTCCATGATCCTGCGCGTCTATTACGAGGACACCGATCTTGCCGGGATCGTCTATTATGCCAATTACCTCAAATTCATCGAGCGCGGACGCTCGGAATGGTTGCGCGCCCTGGGGATCGATCAGGCCGCGCTGAAACGGCAGGCGGGCCTGGTCTTCGCCGTGCGCCGGATCGAGGCGGATTATCTGCGGCCGGCGCGGTTCGACGATCTGGTGCAGGTCGCGACCCGCCTCGACATGCTCAGCGCCGCGCGGATCATGATGGATCAGACCGTCACGCGCGACGGCGAGGTGCTGTTCGCCGCCCGCGTGACCATCGCTTGTCTGGACGCGCGCGGACGGCCGACGCGCCTGCCCGCACCGCTTGCCGCCATCCTGCGGAAGGCCGATGACTGAGCCGCGCCGCATCGCCATGTGGTCGGGGCCGCGCAATCTTTCGACGGCGATGATGCGCAGCTTCGGTGCCCGTCCCGATTGTGTCTGCGTGGACGAACCGTTCTATGCCCATTATCTGTCGCAGACCGGCCTGTCCCATCCGATGCGGGATCAGGTGATTGCCAGCCAGCCCACCGATTGGCGCATTGTGCTGCCCGGATTGACCACCGATCCGGCGGCCGCGCCGGTGCAGTATCAGAAGCATATGGTTCAGCACATGCTGCCCGGCATGGACCTGGGCTGGACCGGGACCGTCACCAATGTCTTCCTGATCCGCGAACCCGAGCGTGTCGTGGCCTCTTTCGCGGCCAAGCGCGGTCTGCCCGACCCGGCCGAGCTGGGTTTCGCCCGTCAGTGGAGCATGTTTCGCGAGATGGCCGAACGCGGCGCCGCGCCCATCGTGATCGACAGCGCCGATATCCGCCGCGATCCTCGTCGCGCGCTGCGGGCATTATGCGCCGCGATCGACCTGCCCTGGACCGAGGCCATGTTGTCCTGGCAGGCCGGCCCGCATCCCGAGGATGGCGTCTGGGGTGCGGTCTGGTACGATGCGGTCAATCGCTCGAACGGCTTTGGCGGGCCCGAGGGGCCCGGTCCCGAACTGGACGGGCCGTTGGCGGATCTGGCCACCCGGCTGCGTCCGGATTACGAAGCCATCGCGGCGCATCGGCTGGTGCTTTCCGGCAGGTGACGCCATTGTGTTGCGGCAGGGGGCTGCAAGATTTGATAAAGAGAGGCTAGAAGGCCGGCGATCCGTGCCAGCCGGTCCGGCAGACCGGCGGGTTCTGGATGATTCGACCAAGGCCCGGAAGATGAGGCAGTGACGATGGAACCCATTCAGGCCGCCCAGGCCCTCGATTTTTCGCTTCTGGCGCTGTTTGCCCGCGCGTCATTGACCGTGAAGGTGGTGATGGTGCTGCTGATCGTCGCCTCGGTCTGGTCTTGGGCGATCATCATCCAGAAATTCCTGGCCTTCGCCGCCGCAAGGCGCGAGCAAATCCGCTTCGATCGCGCCTTCTGGTCGGGCGAGCCGCTGGACGATGTCTATGACCGGCTGGGCGAGACGCCCTCGGGCGCGACCGAACGGGTCTTTGCCGCCGGCATGACCGAATGGCGGCGCAGCCACCGCGATGACGGCGCACTGATCCCCGGCGGCACGCAGCGGATCGACCGCGCCATGAACGTCGCCATCCAGCGCGAGGAAACGCGCCTGTTCCGGGGCCTGTCCTTTCTGGCCACGGTCGGCTCGACCGCGCCCTTCATCGGCCTGTTCGGCACCGTCTGGGGCATCAAGACCGCATTCGAAGGTATCGCCATGTCACAGGATACCAGTCTTGCCGTCGTCGCACCCGGCATCGCCGAGGCCCTGCTGGCGACGGCGCTTGGCCTGCTGGCCGCCATCCCCGCCGTCGTGTTCTACAACAAGCTTTCGGGCGACGCCGAACGGGTGACCGGCAACTGGGAGGCGTTTTCGGACGAGTTCTCGACGCTGCTGTCGCGCCAGCTGGACAGCGAGGTCTGATCCGCGATGGCCGACGTCGTCAAAAGGATCAGTCGAAGGAAAAGCGGGCGGCGGCGCAACGCGCCGATGTCCGAGATCAACGTGACGCCCTTCGTGGATGTCATGCTGGTCCTGCTGGTGATCTTCATGGTCGCCGCGCCGCTGATGACGGCCGGGGTGCCGCTGAACCTGCCCCGGACCGCCGCGACCGCCGTGCCGACCGAGCCCGAGGAACCGCTGGTGATCTCGATCCCCGCGGAGGGACAGATCACGCTGATGAACAATCCCATCGCCGACAATCAGATCGTGGCCCGGCTGCGCGCCGTACTGGCCGAACGTCAAAGCGACCGCATCTTCCTGCGCGCCGATGGCACCATTCCCTATGCCAGGGTGGTGCAGGTCATGGGCGCGCTGAATGCCGCAGGACTTACCAATATCGTGCTGGTCACCGATCCGGGCGGCCCGCGCATGGATGGCTGATTTCATGCAGGATGACCGCGAATCCCGCATCGGCTGGTGGATCTCGGGCGGCGCACATGCCGCGCTGATCCTGTGGGCGGTGCTGGGCGGGGTCTTCTTCCGGCCGCAGCCCTCGACGCCGTTGCGCACGACCCAGGTCGCCACGATGAGCGGCGACGACTTCGAGGCGCTGGCCGCGGCCTCGCGCGGGGCCGGTCCTGTGGCTCGGGAGGCCACCGCGGTCGCAGCGATGCCCCCGCCCGAAGTCGAACAGGACAAGGCAGCCGCCCCCGCCGGCGCCAGTGCCCCCGATCCGCAGGATGCGGCACAGGCACTGGCCCGGCCGGACGCGGCCGAGCGCCAGCCCGATCTCAGCGATTTCGAGGCGCGGCCGCCGGTGACGGTCGCGACCGACCTGCCTGAACCCGTCCCGGCGCCGGACAGCGCCGCCGAAACCGCGCCCAGACGCCCCGCCACGCCGGACGCTCCGACGGCCGAGGGCCAGCCTGCCCGTCCGCAAGCGCCGGTCCCGGACGCCCCGGCCGTGCCGGTCGCGCCGCGCTCGGAACTCGCGCTGGACCGCTCGAGCCTGCCGCGTCTGCGGCCCGATGGCCTGGTCGAGGAACGCAATGCCCGCCTCGCCGCGCAAGAGGCCGCGCGCCAGGCGGCGGCCGAGGCCGCGCGGGCCGAGGCCGAGGCGGCCCGACGCGCCGCCCGCCAGGCCGAGGAACAACGACTGGCGGCCGAACGCGAAGCCGCCCGGGAGGCTCGGCGTCAGGCCGCCGAACAGGCGGCCCGCGACGAGGCCGAGGCCAGGGCCGCAGCCGAAGCGCGCCAGGCCGAGCAACGGCGGCAGGCGGCCGAAGCGCAAGCCCGCGAGGAAGAGCGCCGCGCCGCAGCCGAAGCGCAGGCGCAGGCGCAGGAACAGGCCCGCCAAGAACGGCAACGCCGCGAGGCCGAG
>Ga0163108_10004203_pt1 | contig 10202 bp, 9 predicted proteins | sample Fk1155metaG_FD_109644 | JGI IMG/M metagenome (GOLD analysis project Ga0163108, IMG submission 109644) | Marine microbial communities from the Central Pacific Ocean - Fk160115 155m metaG | ecosystem: Environmental > Aquatic > Marine > Oceanic > Photic zone | place: The Central Pacific Ocean...
AAAAGTAATGTTTTATTACATGCCAAAAAAAAGCAAACCTATTCCGCCTAGCAGAAGATATTTAAATTTAATTATAAAAGGGTATAGAGACTGCGGTTATAAAAATAATTATATTATTATTTCAAGAAATAAAAAAATAAAAATTAGATGAAAATTTTTGATTGTTTTATGTATCTTGATGAAGATGTAGTTTTAGATCTTCGCCTGAACTATCTAAATAATTATATAGATAAATTTGTAATAGTAGAGAGTAGGTTTACCCACAGTGGCGAAAAAAGAGAGTTAAATTTTGATATTAAAAATTTTGAAAAATTTAAAGAAAAAATAATATATTTAGTTTTGGACCGTGAACCCACGGATCTTGAAAAGATCAATGAAGGTGATGATGAAAAAACTAAAAATAGTAAATATATTTTAAATGGTATGAGAAGAGATTTTTGTCAAAGAAATTTGATTATTAATGGTTTAAAAGAATCAACTGATGATGATTTTATTTTAATTTCCGATTTGGATGAAATTCCAAAATTAGACAATATAGATCTGCATTCAATAAAAGAAAAGTTTGTTTTTTTTAGACAGAAAATGTTTTATTACAAGTTTAATCTTTGCTCAAAATCTGTGATTTGGACAGGTACACGCGGTTGTAAGAAAAAATATTTCAAATCTCCTCAGTGGTTAAGAAATATAAAGGATAGATCTTATCCAAAATGGCGCCTAGATATTATTTTTTCAAAAAATAAGTATTCGGATATTAATTTTATTCAAGATGGTGGTTGGCATTTTTCATACATTAAAACACCAGAGGATATTGAAAAAAAACTTAAATCTTATGCGCATCATAGAGAGTACGACCTAAATTCCTTAGGCATACAAAAAATAAAGAATAAAATAGAAAACAAAGAAAGCATATATGATTTAAAAACTGATATGAGAAAATCTAAGTTTGATGGCGGACAAAAATTAACAGTGTTGGAAACAAATGAATTGCCAGTCTATATTCAAAATAATTTAGACAAATATAAACAATGGTTGGAGCAAAGATAAATTATGAATTCTAATGCGATCGTAACTCTTGCTGACTCTAATTATTTTGAGCTTCTACAAGAACTTATTGACTCAATAAAAACTCATGAACAAAGTAAAACTGTTTCAATATGCGTTTTGGATGCTGGATTAACTGCAGAGCAGTCAAAAATTTTAAAACAGAAAGTTCACTCAATTAAAAAGGCTGAATGGGATATAGAGGTTCCAGGTTATAAAGTTGCTGGTAAAGAATGGTTGAAGAGTCAGGTATCAAGAGCCTTTTTACCAAAATATTTTCCAGAATTTAATAAATACCTTTGGATCGATTGTGATGCATGGGTAAATAATTGGAGCACGGTAGAAATGTATTTTGAGGCTTGTAGGAATGGAAAGCTTGGGATCACACAGTCAGTTGGTCAAGGATACAGAGTTTTATCAAAAGTAAATTGGTTGTTTGGAAAATTGGCTTTAATTAAATCACAAAATTATAAGCATGCAAAAAAATCAGGTTTTTCCGAGTCAACAGCAAGAAAAATTGCTTTTGCTCCACATATAAATATTGGAGTTTTTTCACTTGAGAAAAATTCAAGTTGTTGGAAAACCTGGCAAGATATTTTGAGACAAGCCTTATCATCTGGGAAAGTTTTTGGATCAGAAGGTTTGGCTATGAATATTGCTGTTTATGATAAAGATGTGGAAGTAGAATTTTTGCCCCTTTATTGCAATTGGATAGCCAGCAATGTTCTGCCGAAATACGATCAAGATAATGATTCTTTTGTAGAACCATATCTTCCACATAATAAAATTGGAATTATGCATTTAGCAGCCGGCATATGGGTTGGGAAAAATGACATGAGACTAAATAAGAATATAAAAATTAAAATTAAGACCTTGCAGGGCAAAGACATAGAGAAAAGTTTAAGACATGAAAGTAGTTAAGTTTCTTAAATATATTCCAATAATATTAATTAATTACGTATTAATTTTTTTTCTAGTTTATATAATTAGTGGTTTTTTACTTATCAAAAATGTTACTACAAAAAATAAATTAATTACAGAATACCAAAGAAATTTTTATCTTCATGGAGGTCTAAGAAACATTTGGCAGAGCCGAGAGGAGTGCGTAGAATTTGACGAAGACCTTGTTTTTATTCCTAAAATAGCTAGTTGTAATTTTAAGAATCTTGAATTTGAAACTAAAGTAACATTTGATGATTTTGGAAGATATTCAAAACATCCTTTATCAGAGAAGAAAGGAATTGCGGTTATCGGAGATTCGCACGCAATGGGCTGGGGAGTAAACGACGAAGAAACTTTTTCACATTTGTTGGAAAAAAAAATTCAAAGACCTGTCTACAATCTTGCAGTATCAGGCTACGGAACAGTGAGAGAAATTATAAGGTTAGAAAAGTCTAATTTATTAGACAAGATTGACACTATAATTATACAGTACTGTTACAATGATGTTGGAGAAAATTTAGATTTCAAAAAAAATAACCACGAAGTTACAAAGGAAAAATTTGACATAATGGTGACAAGCAAGCCAGTAAGTAATTATAGAAAATTAAGAAAAGCAGTTAGATATTCAGCAACAATACCATTTGATATAATTACTAAAAAAAATCAGCTTTTAGATTTTGAGGGACATAAAACAGTGCTCCTTGATGTTTTAAAAAACTATCCAAACTTAAATAATAAAAAAATAATAATCTTGTATGTAAATGGTTTTGATATGAAATTTTTCAATTTTCCAAAAGGCAAGTCTGACAAAATGGACAATGTTTACTTTCTAGATATGAATATGGGCGAAGAGTATTTTTTTAAAATTGACGGACATCTGAGTTCCTATGGACATTCTTTTGTTGCTGATGAGATATCAAAAAACTTGAATTAATATTCTAATTGAGTATTTGTGAATTTTATAATAAACACAGTGAAAGCAAACAAAGCCCTCGTGGTGAAATGGTAGACACAAAGGACTTAAAATCCTTGCCCGCAAGGGAGTGCCAGTTCGAGTCTGGCCGAGGGCACCAACATTTATGAAAAATTTCAAAATTTGTGTGCATATTCCTCTATACTTAGAAAAAAGCAAAAAAAAACAACTGAATAATTTTAAAAAGGTATGCAATAGTTTTTTGAAACTTTCAAAGAGAACAGAGTTATTCATTCATAGCAACAAAAAATTAAAAAGTCACAACAAGAGAATTAAATTTATTTCTCATAGTTTTAAAAAGAGCCATCCATTTAAACTAACTTGGTATTGTAGAAATTTAATGGAATCCCAGAAGGACAACTACGATATATTTATATATTGTGAGGACGATCTTTTATTTACAAAAAAAAATTTTCAATATTGGCTAGCCCACAAAGACAAATGCATTCAAAGCAATTACAATTTAGGTTTTTTAAGAGTCGAGGTTAACAAAAAAAATAAAAAATTGTACTCTACAGACCAAGTAGAAAAGTCCCAATACTATGTCGATCTGTCAAAAAAAAAATATGTGGTTTTGGCTAATTCTAACTCTTCATTTTGGATATACGATAAGGATGAGTTTAGTGAATTTATAAAAACAAAGCATTGGAAGTTTGACTGGAAATGGATTTCTATATCTGACATTTTGTTAATTAGAGAAATGGCAGCAGTAGGCTGGCATGGACAAAATATGAATGGTATAGATATGGGAAGATACTTGGCAACTATTGTGCCATTAAAAAAAGGAAAAGTGGAAAATAAGTCTTTTATACGACACCTCCCAGATAATTACGCAAATGCTCCCAGAGGTTTATTTGGAACATTCAAAATGAACGATATCGTTGAAAAGGATTTGAAAAAATTCACACCCATTAGTTTTTTAGGTAGATTATTTAAAAGATTAAAATATATGGCATACCATCTTTTAAGAATTAATATTAAGAGATATTTTAGAACAAATAAGCTTCACAGCGATTTAAGAAGCGGATTGATATTTAAATAGATTCTTATGAATAAGTACCATTTTATTTTTGACAAAACAAAGCGTTCTCAAAAATTAAAAAAGTTTTTTAAAAAGTATAAAAAGCATACAATCAATAAATGTAATACTGTCGTGGTTGCTGGTGGTGATGGGTTTATGTTGCGCGTTTTAAAAAAGCATTACAAAAGTAAAAAATTATTTTACGGAATTAATTGTGGAACAATTGGATTTTTAATGAACAAATTTCACCAAAGGAATTTCGAAAAAAGAATTAAAAAAACAAAAATATTTTCAATTAATCCATTAGAAATTAGTGTTACAAATTCAAATGGAAAGCAATTTAAAACTTTAGCAGTAAATGAAATTTCTTTGTTACGTCAAAGCAGACAAACCGCCATCTTAAATCTAAAGATAAATAATAAAGAATTAATTAAAAAATTAGTTGGTGATGGAGCTTTAGTTTCAACACCTGCGGGCAGCACTGCTTATAATCTTTCCGTACATGGGCCTATTATTTCTCTAGACTCAAAAAAATTACTCATTACACCTATTAGTCCATTTCGACCAAGGAGATGGAAAGGTAAAGTATTTTCAGATAATGCAAAAGTTTTTATTAAAAATTTAGACCCAAACAAAAGACCAGTTTCTGCTGTTGCTGACAATCATGAAATTAGAAATGTTAAAAGTGTTAAAATCAAATCTAACAAAAAAATACATTTTAAAATATTATTTAGTCGAAGCGAAAGTCTAATTAAAAAAATCAAATTAGAACAGAAAAAAATTAATTAATATTTTGGTGCCCCCACACGGACTCGAACCGCGAACCTACTGATTACAAATCAGTTGCTCTACCAATTGAGCTATGAGGGCTTTTGGTTTATTTAACGCTAAAAGTAAATAAATGCAAACTTTAGTAATATAATGTATAAATAATGAGGTTTTTTATATGCAAGACTTATTAGAATTTATTTTTTTAGCCTACAAGAAACTTTCAGCTGAAAATCTTCAGTTGTTTTTATTAGTTATAAAAATCTTTGTGTGTGCTGTTGGAGGTTTAATTATAACTATTAGTCACTCTTTTTTTAGTTACAAATGGTTAAGAAATAGTTTTAATTTGTATGTTGGTGTCTCATTACCAATTATTGGCTTGGTTATTACCACAGTGATAGGAAGTAATATCGCGTTAAGCATCGGAATGTTGGGAGCTCTTTCAATAGTAAGATTCAGAACTCCAATAAGAACACCATATGAATTAGTACATTATTTCAGTTTGCTTACATTAGGAATTAGCGCGAAGGTTGATGTTAACATTTCCGTACTTCTGGTTGTTCTTTTGTCGGTACTTCCTTTTTTAATTGAAAAATTTTCAAAAATTAAAAGCAAGGATAAGAATGAAGTTAAACAAATTCTAATGAATTTTAGCGCCTCTTTAAATGATAGCGAAATTCAATCAATTTCAAATGATGAATTTGTTAAAAACTTTTCTGTGAAAAAACTTCCACAAGATAATGAAATTTCTGGTTTAGCAAAATTTACCAATCAAAAGCAAAAAGAATCTTTTCTTAATAAATGGAAAAATAAAATAAAAAATTACGATATTTCACTTGATGAGATTGATTAGTTTATCAATTAAAGTACTTTTAATTATAAATTTTATTTTTATTTCAAACCTATCAGCAAATTCTTTTCAAAATTTATCCATTCCCAGATCAATAGAATTTAATCTGAATAATTACGAATATAATCGATATTTGAGACGAGGCATGAGAGCTTATGTTGATTCTGAAATCAATGGCGGAAAAGGCAATATTAAAAAAAAATATAAGAAGTGGGTCAATGCAAACATTATTTTAGAAGACAAATCCATAAAGGCCAAAGTGAGAATCATGGGAGACTGGAAAGATCACTTGCAACTACCTCTAACGAGCCTGAAAGTGAAAATACCAAATGATAGCTACTATGGAGTTACAAGATTCAATCTTTATTTGCCGCACACAAGAAAAGGTGAAAATGAAGTTTTTTGGAGTCTAATGCTTTCTTATTTAAAATTTCCAGTTCTTTATACAAGAATGGTTGATGTTAATTTTAATGGTAATAGATATCGGGCCATTTTCCAAGAAGATGCTACTAAGGAATTTCTTGAAAGAAATTACATAACTGAAACGGTTATTTTAAAGAAAAATGACTTTTGGTTTTATTTAAATAAATCTGAGACTGACATTTATGATAAAAATTTTTCCTCATCTTTTGTAATTGATAATAATAATTTTTTAAAAAATGATACTTCAAGCTTTATAGCATCCGAAGCTATTGCTTATGTATCAGACACAAAATTAAAGGAAAGAGTTTTAAATGAAGAATTTTTTGTAAAAATTATGAAAGATTACTCTAAACACGGATTAGTAGACACAAATAGAAAATATATTTATTTGCCATTTAAAAAAATGTTTATCCCACTTTATTATGATGGCAACATAGAGTTTCCTCCAAACAAAGCTAAGTGTAATAAAAAGGTCGATAAAAAAATATTAGATGGGCTTAAAAAAGATTATCTTATTCTATCGAGTAAAAAGCTTTCTCCTATACAATTGTGTGTATTTCAAGATATTTATTCCCAGTATTTAGAATTAAAATATGATAGTTCAAGCTATAAATTTATTAAACAAGATTCAGTTTACGAGGATCAGTATTCTAATATTAAAGAAAAAATTATTAATTTTTTAATTAAGAGAGGGGACAAAGAATCAAAAATTTCTAAAAGTATTATCTATACATTTTTATATAATAATGATTACTACAAGTGTTTTCTTGATATTTCAACAAATGCAATTTCAAAATGTGAAAAAATTAATTTTAATGAGTATTCAAAACTTATTTCTCAAAGCGGCTCAAGGATCAAGCTAGATAATTTTTCTGCCTTTCCAATTAATCTAGGATCTTTTGACAATAATATTCCTTTTGTCGAATTATTAAAAGACGGACAAGAGTTTGTATTGGACGATGAGGCCACATATTTATTTATAAATAAACAAATTAAAGATGAATCAATAAAGTTTATTTTTAAAAATAGTAAATCCAAACTAATTATCAATGGGACATTCGAAAATATTAATTTTTCTTTTGATAAAGATTTTGAAGATAAGGGGAGCGAACACACCAATATAAGATATGATAAAAATTTATTAACAGGATGTATAAATTTTTTTGAATCAAAATTTAATAATGTAAATATCACAGGTAAAAACATGACTTGCGAAGATTCTGTTAACATCAAAAATTCAAAGGGACAAATAAACAGCATTAATATTGAAAACTCATTATACGATGCAGTCGATTTAGATTTTTCGAATCTAAAAATAAAGTCACTTAACATTAAAGACGCAAAAAATGATTGCGTTGATTTTTCTTTTGGAAATTACGATATAACAAAAGCTGTGGTTAGCAAATGTGGAGACAAAGGCCTTTCTGTTGGTGAAAAATCAAAAGCAAATTTGAAAAATGTTTTAATAACAGAAAGTAAAATTGGTGTTGCCTCCAAAGATAGTTCGGTAACAACAATCGATCAGATCTCTATGAACAAACTAGAAATATGTTTATCCGCATATAAAAAGAAAAAAGAATTTGGTGGTTCAAAGATGAGAGTTAAAAGATTTAGTTGTAATAATTTTTATAAAAAAATAGATAAAGATAATCTGTCCGATATTTTTGTAGAAAATGAAATCTAATGAGTGTCCAGAAACAAAAAGATAATATTAAAAGGCATGAAATAAAATTTGTTTTTACAAACAAAGATGAAAATAAATTATTAAAAAGCAATCAGTTAAAAAAAATATTTCCAGACAGAACAGTTGAAAGCATTTATTATGATACAAGTGAGTTTAAATTTTTTCATTTAAGTGAAGAAGGTGTAACCCCAAGAATTAAAATCAGAATGAGAGGATATAATGATGGATTACTTGAAAATCTTGAGATTAAAAAAACAAATAGTTATGATAGACAAAAAATTGTTATTAAAAAATTTAATTATAATTTAACTAATTTTTATAAACATTTAAAAAATCTTGGTATAGAAGGTGCGTTTGCAAAAAAATTAAAAGTTAAATATAAAAGAAGTTATTATCAACTTGAAAACATTGGAAGAATAACTTTTGATCAAGACATTGTATTTAGCTTACCGGGAAACGTTAATTCTTTAATCAAAACCAATCATAAAGTGATGGAGGTAAAAGTGAACAGCAATTATTTTGATAAAAGTAAAATTGAAAAAGCTGTAAATTTAAAGGAATCCAGATTTTCAAAATATTGTATTGGTGTTAATTATCTCTATAACAATTAATTTAAATTTATATAATGGAAAACTATCGAAGCACTATTTGCAATGTTAAGGCTTTCAACTTTATTATTTATTTTAATTTTAAATAAAAAATCAGAATTTTTTTTTAATTGATAGCTTAAGCCATAGCCTTCAGAACCAAATAATAATACGTTCTTCCCATTCCAATCGTGTTTTGTAAAATCATCTTTTGCATCACTACCAAAACTACTAACCCAGAAATTTTTTGATTTAAGAAATTTTAATGTACTACTTATATTTGATACCTCAAAAATATTAATAAATTCAATGCATCCGCTAGCACTTTTGTACATAAGTTTACTTTCTCTTGGATATGATCTTTCTTTGACAATAATTCCGTCAATATTAAATGAGGTAGCACTTCTTATTATTGAACCAATATTCCTTGGATCAGTTACATTATCTAAAGCAACAAGATTAATTTTTTTTTTATCATTATTACCTTGAACAAAGTCTTTTATTCTTAAATTTTCTAAATGTTCAACTTCTGCAACAAAACCTTGATGAGAAATACCTTCATTTTGGCAATGTTTATCCAGTTCTTTTTTTGATTTAAAAAATATTTTTATATTTTTTAATAGGTTTAAATTGGGGTTTTCCTTATGTAATTTTTTTTTTGAGTCTTCGGTTAAAAAAACCCTTATTACCCGTCTTTTTGGATTTCTTAGGGCTTCCATTACCGCGTGTTTCCCCACTATATAAAAAGTTGATTTTTCCATGAAATTTTTAAGTTTTATCTAAATAAATAGCATATTTAAAAGCAAAATGATTTATTGCATTTATTAGACAAGACGCTATAAAAGCCCTTGTTGTTAAATACTTTTTGAGTTATTGGGTATCCCTTGGCAACATTAAGGAGGGGTACCAAAGCGGTCAAATGGGGCGGGCTGTAAACCCGTTGACTTCGGTCTTCGAAAGTTCGAATCTTTCCCCCTCCACCAAACTTAATAAGTGTTTTATAATAGAGGGCGAATAAGTTTGGATTATGCGGGTGTAGTTCAGTGGTAGAACACTAGCCTTCCAAGCTGGTTGCGAGGGTTCGATTCCCTTCACCCGCTCCAAATAAAGTTTAAAATTATAAAGAAGAGGAAAAAAAATGGCGGACAAGAAAAAATTTGAGAGAAACAAACCTCATTGTAACATTGGTACAATAGGACACGTGGATCATGGAAAAACAACTTTAACAGCAGCTATAACAAAAGTGTTGTCTGAAAAAGGTGGTGCAGAATTTATTGCTTACGATCAAATCGATAAAGCTCCTGAAGAAAAAGAGAGAGGAATAACAATTTCAACTGCACACGTTGAGTACGAAACTGACAAAAGACACTACGCGCACGTAGATTGTCCTGGTCACGCTGACTACGTAAAAAATATGATTACAGGCGCTGCACAAATGGATGGAGCAATATTGGTTGTTAACGCAGCTGATGGTCCAATGCCGCAAACTCGTGAGCATATTCTTTTAGCAAGACAAGTAGGTGTACCTGCCATTGTTGTTTTCCTAAACAAAATTGATCAAGTAAAAGACAAAGAACTTGTAGAATTAGTTGAGACTGAAATTAGAGAGTTGTTAACATCTTACAAGTTTCCTGGAGATAAAATTCCAATCATTAAAGGTTCAGCATTGAATGCAATTGAAGGAAAAGACGAAGCAACTGGAAAAAATGCTATTATGGAACTTATGAAGGCGGTTGATGATACAATTCCACAACCTTCTAGACCAAAAGATAAACCTTTCTTGATGCCAGTTGAAGACGTGTTTTCAATTTCAGGACGTGGAACTGTAGCAACAGGTAGAGTAGAACAAGGTGTTGTGAAAACAGGTGAGGAACTTGAAATCGTAGGTATCAGAGATACTAAAAAAACAGTTA
>Ga0163108_10004205_pt1 | contig 10200 bp, 9 predicted proteins | sample Fk1155metaG_FD_109644 | JGI IMG/M metagenome (GOLD analysis project Ga0163108, IMG submission 109644) | Marine microbial communities from the Central Pacific Ocean - Fk160115 155m metaG | ecosystem: Environmental > Aquatic > Marine > Oceanic > Photic zone | place: The Central Pacific Ocean...
AGTTGGAGCATTATCTCATGTTCCAAAAGAGTTTCGTCTTTCTCGAACAAAGCTTTGCATTTCTCTCCTGCTAAATTAATTAATTCAGATCTTTTCTTTTTGTCTTTTTCTGAGAATGCCTTTTCTAAATCTTTTGTAAGTTCTTTTTGAATTTTCTTAGCAACTTTGCTGTGATCTTTCTTTTCAATTTTCCAGGCTTCTTTTGAACATTTTTTTGCTAACTTTTCTATGCCTTTAATCACCGAAACAAAACCTTCATGACCAAATTTCACCGCTTCTAACATTTCTTTTTCGGTTAAGCCTGAAGCTTCTGACTCAACCATCAAAACGGCATCCTTTGTTCCGGCTACAACTAAATCTAATTTAGAATTTTCTAGTTCCTTTTTGGTCGGATTCAAAACACACTTACCGTCAATAAAACCAACTCTAGATGCACCCACCGGTCCCTTAAAAGGCAATCCTGAAATCGATAGAGCAGCTGAACATGCTATTATTGATAATATATCAGCTTCATTTTCATTATCGTATGAAAGTACTGTAGGTAAAACTTGTACTTCATTTCTAAAATCATCAGGAAATAAAGGTCTGATCGGTCTATCAATTAATCTTGATATTAGAGTTTCTGACTCGGTTGGTCTTGCTTCTCTCTTAAAATAACCGCCCGGAATTTTTCCCGCAGCATAATATTTTTCCTGATAATTTACAGATAGAGGAAAATAGTCCATTTCCGGATTAACTTTCTTAGCTCCCACAACTGTTGCAATAACAACCGTTTCTCCCCAAGTGGCAATTATTGCCCCATCTGCTTGACGGGCAACTTTTCCTGTTTCTAAAGTAATCTTTTTACCACCAAAATCTATTTCTTCTTTAAATTGTTTGAACATCTATTTTCTTAAATTAAGTTTTTTCAAAATATCGTTATAACTTTTTGGATCATTCTTGCTTAAATAGTCTAAGAGCCTCTTTCTTCGATTTACTGATTGAGTCAAACCTCTTGCAGAATGTTTATCTTTTTTAAAATTTTTAAAATGTTCTGAAAGCTTACTAATTTTTTCACTTAAAAGTGCAATTTGAACAGCGGTTGAACCTACGTCTTTTTTGTGTAACGCAAGAGATTCTGTTATATCTTTTTTTGATTTCATCTATTTACTATTTTCTTTTATCAATTTCTCAATTCTTTCAGCATAATCAAATGAATCGTCTCCAACAAAGTGTAACTTGGGAAGAAACTTTATATCTAACTTCTTTGATAGGGCTTTTCTAACAAGATGGGAAAACTCCGTCAAGGTATTTACTGTTTTTTCAGTCTCTTTGCCCCCTAGTGGAATAACATATGCTCTTGCAGACTTTAAATCTGAACTCATTCTAACCTCTGTAACAGTAACTAATTTCGTGTTTAATGATGGTATTTTAGCTTCATTTCTCAAAAAAATTTGTCCCAAATTTTGTTTGACTAACTCTCCCACTCTTAAATGTCTGTGATTTACACTGCCAGTATTAAATTTTCTATTCATTTTATCTCTCTTTGTATTATATCAATTTTATATGCCTCTATCTTGTCTTTGATTTTAAAATCTGCATAATTTTTAAAAGATATTCCACATTCAAGACCATTTTTTACTTCTTTGACAGCATTTTTTTCTCTAAAGATACTGGCTATATTACCATCATGAATAACGGTCCCATCACGAATAATTCTTGCTTTAGAAGTGCTTGTAATTTCACCCTCAACAACTTTAGATCCAGCTACTTTTCCAGATTTAGAAAGTTTGAAAATTTGTAAAACTTCAGCTGTACCTTGTATTGTTTCTTTCTTTTCGGGTTCTAACAAACCTGACAGAGATTTTTCAACAAACTCTATTGCTTTATAAATTATATTAAAAAATTCTATTCTTATTTTTTGTTGTTCTGCTGAATTTTTTGCTTCTCGATTTGGTTTGATATTAAATCCTATTACAACGGCATTTGATGCCTTGGCTAAAGATATATCTGTTTCATTAATCATGCCTATATCTGATAAAATTATTTTCGGTTTAACTTCTGAGTGTTCAATTTTATTAATTGCATTTTTGAGTGCTTCGCTAGACCCTTGTACATCAGATTTTAAAATTATGTTTAATTCTTTCTTGGTGCTCTGACTGTCAAAAATATTAGTTTTATCTTGGGAAACCAATACATTTTTTTCCTTACTTCCTGTTTTTCTGAAAGTATTAATGTTCTTTGCTTCTTCTTCCGCATTAACCACCGAAAATTCATCTCCAGCATTTGCAGACTCATTCATTCCCAGTATCTCAACTGGAGAGGAAGGATTGGCCTCGTCAACAGCTTTTCCATTAAAATCTATCATGGCTCGAATTTTTCCCCAAGTATTTCCACAAACAAAATAATTTCCTTTTTCTAATTTTCCACCTGTAATCAAAATTGTAGATACAGGTCCTTTTCCTTTATCTATTTTTGCCTCCAAAACTACACCTCTTGCATTACCATTTTGAGGTGCTTTCAAATCTAAGATTTCAGATTGGAGAAGAACACTTTCCTTTAATTTGTCTAAATTAGTTTTGTTTTTAGCTGAAACTTCTACAAACAATGTTTCACCACCTAAACTCTCTGCTACCAGTTCATATCTCATTAATTCATCTTTTATTTTTCCTATTTTAGAGTTAGGTAAATCAGATTTATTGATAGCAACTATTATAGGTACTTTTGCTGCTTTTGCGTGTTGTATCGCTTCAACTGTTTGCGGTTTAACACCATCATCTGCTGCTATTACTAAAATTACTATGTCAGTTATTTTTGATCCTCTTGCTCTCATTTCTGTAAATGCGGCATGACCAGGAGTATCTATGAATGTAATTAATTTTTTATCATCGCTATAAACTTGATAGGCACCTATGTGTTGTGTGATTCCTCCGTGTTCACCTGAAACAACATCTGTGCTTCTCAAAGCATCTAATAAAGAAGTCTTACCATGATCAACGTGACCCATTATTGTTACAATTGGTGGTCTTGGTTGAAGATTCAATTCATTCAAGTCTTCTTTTTTCTCCGAACTTACTGTAGGAGTTTGCTCTATCACCGCATTATGACCAAATTCTTTAACGATATATTCCGATGTATCCTTATCAATAGAGTGATTAATTGTAGCCTTAACTCCCATATTTAAAAGAAATTTTATTACGCTGCTAGACTGTTCAGCCATTCTATTAGATAATTCTTGTATTGTAATTTGATTTGGAATCTTTACGTCTCTTATAACTTTTTTAAACTCTTTTTTCGATTCATCTTCTGTTTTTAAATTTTTTTTCTCTTTCAGTCTGGCTCTTTTTACTGATGCTAAACTTCTTTGTTTTATCTCAAATTCCTCAACATCCATTGCTCGGGAAATAGTTAATTTGTGTTCTCTTCTAACGCCATCTGGTTTCAAATTTTTTGTTTTATTTTTATCAAACTTTTTTTCTTCAGGATGAATAAATCTTTTTGTGGCTTGTTGTTCAGCAAATTTTCTAGCAAAATTCTTTCTGTTTAAACCACCTTTGTTGTTAGAAGGTTGATTAAAAAAGTTTCTACTCTTGGGAATGGGTTTTCCAATCTTCCTTTTATCTGGAAAAAAGGCTTTTTTTTCAGGTTTTCGAAAAGAAGTTTCGGTCACCTTTTTTTTATTAAAAGAGGTAGAAATAGTTAATGTTTTTTTTTTATTCTTATTTTTTTCCATATTAATTTTCAAATACAATCTTTCTTGCGTCCATTATTAAATTATCCGCCTCTTCTTTCGTTAACGCAAAGTCCTCTAGATAACCATTTATTTTTATACGTTTGCCTTTAATTTCATCCATTCCACCAATTAATTCGTCAGATGACAGTTCTGCAAAATCTTTTAATTTTTTAATATTTTGTTCTCCTAAAACTACCAGCATACCTTGTGTCATTCCTTTTAAATTTATTAAGGAATCTTCTACTCCTAGTTCTTTCAATTTTTTTGATATCTCAACTTTTTCTTTTTCTAAATATTCTTTTGCTCTTGAGATTAACTCTTCTGCTGTAGAATCTTCTATACCCTCTATTTTAGAAATGTCTTCAATTTTTGATTGAGCAATTTCATCTATGCTTTGGATATTTTCTGACACTAAAAGCTGCCCCAGAGTTTCATCGACCTCTAAATTTTTAATAAAATTTTGACTTCTTTCTTTAAATTCAGCTTGTCTTCTTTCTGAGTCTTCCTTATCCGTTAAAATATCTATTTCATAATTAATTAATTTGGATGCCAATCTAACATTTTGTCCTCTTCTTCCTATAGCCTTACTTAAATTTTCTTCTGTTAAAATCACATCAATTCTTTTATTTTGTTCATCTATTAAAACTTTTTGTATTTCTGCTGGCGATAAGGATTCAGCAACAAGAGTTGGTAAATCTTCTGTCCATTTAATAATATCTATTTTTTCTCCGTGAAGTTCGTTTACTATAGTTTGAACTCTACTACCTCTCATACCTACGCATGCGCCAACTGGATCCAAAGATGAATCTTTTGAATGTACACAAATTTTAGCTCTACTTCCGGGATCTCTTGAAACGGCCTTTATTTCTATTACACCTTCATAAATTTCAGGAACTTCTTGAAAAAACAATCTGGCTAAAAATTGAGGATGAGCACGAGATAAAAAAATCTGATGTCCTTTGTTATCCCTTTTAACTTCGTAGCAATAAGCTTTTACTCTATCTCCGTTTTTTAAAATTTCTCTTTGAATTAATTCTTCTTTTCTAACAATTCCTTCTGCCTTACCCAGGTCCACTATGACGTTACCATATTCCAATCTTTTTATTATTCCGCTTAAAATATGCCCCTGTTTCTCTATAAAGTCATTATACTGTCTGGTCTTTTCAGCTTCTTTTACTCTTTGAGATATAACTTGTTTTGCACTTTGTGCCGCTATCCTTCCGAAATCAACTTGTGGTAATTCTTCGTATATTTTGTCTCCAACTTTTAAATCTTTGTTTTTTTTATCCAACAAACTTGCGTCTTTTAAAGATATCTCTCTTGCGGAGTCTTCTACTTTTTCAACAATTTGAAGTACTTTTTGAATTTTAATACTTCCTTTTTCCCTATCAATTATTGCTTCAATTTCATTATCAAAGCCAAATTTGCTATAGGCAGCCTTTTGAATAGCTGACTCCATAGAGCTTAGTATAAGCTCTTTATCGATTGATTTTTCGTTTGCTACAGAATCAACAATTCTTAATAGTTCTTGTTTGTCTAAACCTCTATTTAACATAATACTCGCTCCTAAAAAAAAAATGGGCAAAAGCCCATTTTGTCCTTCCAGGTAACTTGGTTTATATTTAATTTATATTTCGTATTTTTTCAAGAATTACTTTTTAAAAATACCTGTTTTATCAGTTTTTTCCCAAGAAAAAGAGCCATCTGATCCTGGTTTTCTACCAAAATGACCATAGGCAGCAGTACATTCATAAATAGGTTTGTTCAGCGACAACATTTCTCTTATGCCTCTTGGACTTAAGTCAAAATTATCTTTGATTAACTTTTTAACATGTTTAGATTTTTCTTCATCTCCGTCAAAAAGATTAACATAAATCGATAGAGGTTTTGAAACACCGATAGCATAAGCAAGTTGAATTAAGCATTTATCTGCAATCTTTGATGCTACTACATTTTTTGCAACGTATCTTGCTGCGTAAGCTGCTGATCTGTCTACCTTACTTGGATCCTTTCCAGAAAAAGCTCCTCCTCCATGAGGGGCTGCACCACCATAAGTATCAACTATAATTTTTCTTCCTGTAAGACCGCTGTCACCATCAGGTCCACCAATGATAAATTGACCAGTTGGATTAACATACAATTCTTCTTCTTTTAAACCAGATAGCAATTGTTTTGGAATCGATTTTTCCAAATAAGGTCTAACAATTTCTTTTACTTGTGCTTGGTCAACTTTTGGTGAGTGTTGAGTAGAAATTACAATGGATTTCACTTTAACTGGTTTCCCATTCTCATACTGCATTGTAACCTGACTTTTTGAATCTGGTTCTAAATTTTTAGCTATTCCTTTTTTTCTATCTAAAGCCATAAGTTCTAGAATTTTGTGTGAAAAATAAATTGGTGCAGGCATTAAAACATCTGTTTCATTGCAAGCGTAGCCAAACATTATACCTTGATCTCCGGCTCCTTCATCTTTATTACCTTTAGAATCAACTCCCATAGCTATATCTGAAGATTGAGCGTGCAGATGAACATCTACGCTACAATTTTTCCAATGAAAACCTTTTTGTTCATAACCAATATCTTTTATACAATTTCGAACTTTTTGGATTAAGTCATCTTTTTTTACCTCAGGACCTCTTACCTCACCTGCTAAAATAACCTTGTTGGTCGTTGTTAAAGTTTCACATGCTACTCTTGAGAAGGGATCTTTTGAAAGAAAAGTATCAACGACCATATCAGAAATACGATCGCATACCTTGTCAGGATGACCTTCGGAAACTGATTCGCTCGTAAATAAATAATCTTTTGATTTCATTAAAGTTTAAGTTTTCTTAATACAAAAAAAGTAACAACATATGTAATTAAAAGTAAAGAAAATATCAAACTTTTTTTAGTTGTATTTTTTTCTGATTTTAAAATCGGTAAATCCAACTCAATATTGCCAAACTCGTTGGGGTTTAAACTTTTTAAAACTTTTCCACTAGGGCTAATAAACGCACTAATTCCTTTATTTGCAGATCTTACCGTAAACGTTTCTGATTCAATTGATCTAAAAATTGCTTTTGTAAAATGTTGCTGAGGACCTATGCTATCTCCAAACCAAGCATCCTCAGAAATATTTATAACAAAATCAAATTTGTTTTTTTTATTCTCTAACAAATTAGGAAAAATAATCTCATAACAAATTAGAGGTAATAGGTTTATATTTTGATTATTAAATTTTAGCGAAATAATAGAGTTGCTCTTTCCTTTAGAAAAAGAAGAATAACCAGGTGTAATCTTTTTTAATCCAATTCTATTAAGAATTTTTTCAAACGGTAAAAATTCTCCAAACGGAACTAATTTTTTTTTATCATACTGATCAATAATATTTAAATCTCTATCTACAATAACTAAACTATTGTAAAAGTTTTCATTTTGGTTATCAGTCTTTTTAGTATTTGCACCTAATATAATTAGGTGTTTTTTAGAAAAGTTTTCTCTAAACAATTTTTTAATTTCTTCTAGTTTTTCAAAATTCACATCTAAAATGACCCCTTCAGGCCAAACGAAAATGGTCTCTTGATCTTTGTTGGGTTCGCTAAACGTAATCAGTTTTCTAACAACAAGATTTGGATCTTTAAATTCTGACAGATTAGTTCCCGCAGAAACAATTTTAAAATTTATTTTTTTTTCTACATAATCTCTTGATTCTGAGTTGATTTGATATGAACCATAAAAATAATTAATAAACGCCAAAATTATAAAAAAGCTTATGAAAAAATATTTAGATTTTCCTTTAAAAAATAATGTAGCTGGTAAAAAAAATGTAGTTATAAGCAAAAGATTAAAAGAAAAGATTCCGATAACAGATAATATTTGTAAACTTTCCTGTGACCAAGAGAAACTATACGCCCAAATGTTCCAAGGAAATCCTGTAAGAACAAAGCTTCTGAGAAAGTCAAAAATTGATAATAATAAACTAATTAAAATTATAGAAGATATTTTTAAATCAACTAAGTATCCAACAAAAATTATAGGTAACGAAAGAAATAAAGATAAAAATAACGGAATTAATATCAAGCTAAATGGAATTAAAAATTTAAATGAATCATCAAAAGTTAAAGAATAGGCAATCCAATAAAATCCAAAGAGAAAAAAACCAAATCCATAAGAAGTGCCTAAAAAAAATAAATTTTTTAAAAAAGGTTTCTTTCTATAAAGACTTTGAGTTTTTTTTTTTTACATAAAAAATTAAATAAAATAGTAAGGAAACTGATACTGCGTTAAAGAAAAAAAAATTAAATGGTCTAAAACCTAGAACAGTAATTCCTCCCAAAATAAATGGAAATATGAATAGTATAAAATATCTTTTATTAAAAAATTTTAACATCTAATTTGTTTAAATATTTCATCTTCTAATTTTTTCATTTGGTAAAAATCCCTATTTTTATAATGCTTGTAGCCAAGTAGATGTAGGAATCCGTGAATCCATAATTTGTTAAATTCTTTTTTAAAATTTTTTTTCACTCTATTTATTTTGTAAAAATTTAAAGCTATATCACCAAGATACATATATTTTTTATTTTTTAAATTCTTCCTGGTTTCGTTTAATGAATAGCAAGGAAATGAAAGAACATCTGTTATTTTATTTTTTTTTCTAAATTTTTTATTCAAAAATTTAATCTCCTTATTACCCGTCAGCAAAATTGAAAAATTAACATTTTTTGCTTTTATAAATCCCTTTTTGAGATTTATTAGTTTTGCTTTTTTATTTAAATAACTACCTGGGTTAGGAATATATCTTTTCCAGTTTTTGTCCCTGACAAAAACATCAATTTTGATCATTAATATTTTTTTGATATGCTTGAATAATTTTTGATACAAGAGGGTGTCTAACTACATCTTTATGATCAAATTCTATAATTTTTATTTCTTTTATATCTTTTAGGATTTTTTTTGATTTTACCAGTCCGGAATGATTTTTATTAATTAAATCAACTTGAGACGGATCTCCATTTACAACTAATTTCGAATTTTCTCCAATCCTAGTCAAAAACATTTTAATTTGTGTTAAAGTGGCATTCTGTGCCTCATCAAGAATAGCAAAAGAATTTTTTAAAGTTCTGCCTCTCATGAAAGCTAATGGTGCAATTTCAATTTCTCCTGTTTCTATTTTTCTCTGAATTTTTTCGTATCCAAAGAGATCATATAATGCATCGTATAAAGGCCTTAGATAAGGGTCGACTTTTTCTTTCATGTCACCTGGTAAAAAACCTAATCTTTCACCAGCTTCAACTGCGGGTCTCGACAATATTACTCTATTAACTTTTTTTTCCATCAACATGGTAACCGCTACTGAAACTGCTAAATAACTTTTTCCTGTTCCAGCTGGACCTAGTGACATAATTATATTTTCATTTTGTAAAGCTTTTAGATAATCAGATTGTTTTTTTGATCTTGGAATTATTGACCTTCTCGGTGTTTTAATAACTTGGTCTATAGACCTTACGTTATTTTTATTTTTATTTTCCAAATCAGAGACTCCATGTTTAATAGAATAAATTATATCATTATTTTCTATAGAGTTGGTAACAAGAAATTTATTAACTAAAAACATCAGGGAATTTGAAACGTTTGATATTAAATTTTTCTTTCCTTTCGCAGTTATCGAATTTCCTCTAAAAAAAAGCTTTGTGTTAGTAAGCTTTTCTATTTCGATAAGATTTTTATTGAACTCTCCAACAACTGCCATCAAAACATTGTTGTTAAATATTTTTATATTTACAGTTTCATTATCAATTTTTTTTATGGAAATTTCCTTATTAAGATTTTTTGCTTCTTGCATTAAGCTGCCACTTCTCTTTCCATGTTTTCTTTAACACCAAATAGAGTGTTTCTATTACAATCTTTAATTCTAACACTAATTATTTTTCCAACATCCTTTTGGCTAGCATTGCTTATAACAACAGGGGTTAAATTTTCATTTCTACCAAAATATTTTGATTGATTCTTCATTCTGTTTTCAATCAAAACTTCAGTTAATTTTCCAGTTTCATTTTTATTTGATTTTATTTGTATATCTACAAGTAAATTTTGTAGTTCTGTTAATCTTCGCATTTGTGTTTTCCTATTAACCCCTTCAAGATTAGAAGCTGGTGTGCCTGGTCGTGGATTATAAATAAATGAAAATGAATTAATAAAATTTACTTCCTTTACTAACGAAATTGTATCATAAAAATCTTTTTCTGTTTCTCCTGGGTATCCAACAATAAAATCACTTGAAAATTTTATATTAGGTCTCACCCTTATTAAATTATGAATTATCGACAAATATTCTTCTCTAGTGTGTTTACGATTCATACTTTTTAAAATTTTATTGGAGCCACTTTGAACTGGCAAATGAAGAAATGGCATTAATTTTTTTACATTCTTATGGCAGTCAATTAAATCATCTGTCATATCTGTAGGATGTGAAGTTGTATACCTAATTCTTTTTAATTCTTTCA
>Ga0163108_10004207_pt1 | contig 10199 bp, 12 predicted proteins | sample Fk1155metaG_FD_109644 | JGI IMG/M metagenome (GOLD analysis project Ga0163108, IMG submission 109644) | Marine microbial communities from the Central Pacific Ocean - Fk160115 155m metaG | ecosystem: Environmental > Aquatic > Marine > Oceanic > Photic zone | place: The Central Pacific Ocean...
AAAAAAAATTTTAAAAAATAATCCAAAAATCAAGCTTAATAATTTTAAAGAGATTAATAAAAAATTAGCAAAAGACTCAATTAATTATTCAATGAATTTAATAAAGTCAGATTTAAAACGTTTAGGAATTAAACACGACAAGTTTTTTTATGAGTCTGAAATTGTAAAGAAAAACCTTATAAAAAAATCTTTAGCAAAACTAAAAAAAGAAAAATTAGTTATCAAAGGATTTCTTGAACCTCCAAAAGGTGAAGATAATTTGAATTGGAAAAAAACTAAAAGGTTAATCTTCAAATCAACTTTATTTGGTGATGATTCCGACAGGTCTCTACAAAAAAATGATGGTTCCTGGACTTATTTTGCTAACGACCTTGCCTATCACTCAAACAAGGTATCAAGGAATTATGATTATCTAATCGATATTCTTGGAGCTGATCATACCGGATATATAAAAAGAATAACTGCAGCAGTAAAAGCTATCTCAAAGAATAAAACCCAACTACTTTGTAAAGTTTGTCAGTTGGTTAAACTTTTTAAAAATGGACAACCATTTAAAATGTCCAAGCGCCTTGGTGATTTTATATCGGTAGACGATCTACTCAATGAAGTTGATAAGGACTCCATAAGATTTATGATGCTTAATAGAGGAAATGATGTTGAACTAGATTTTGATTTCAATAAAGTTTTGGAGAAGAACAAAGATAATCCAGTTTTTTATGTTCAGTATTCTTATGCAAGAATAAATTCTTTGTTCAGATCTTTAAAAATAAATTTAAACAAGGAAATTAAATTAGATTTAAATAAATTTGAGCCAAACGTTTTTGAATATAAGCTTCTACGAAAAATTATTGAATGGCCCAAAGTTATAGATGCAGCCTCTAACAGACTAGAGCCTCACAGAGTGACTTTTTATCTATATGAATTAGCCACAATTTTTCATTCCTATTGGAGCGAGGGAAACAAAAAAGATGAATTTAAATTTATAGTTAATGGCAAAATTAATAAAATAACTTCCTTTAAAATATTCCAATTAATATCAATAATTTTAGAAAACGGAATGTCAATTTTAGGAGTTTCTTTGCCAAAAAAAATGTAATGTTAAACAGTTCATTAAAAATTTTTTATTTTATTTTAATTATTCTTTTTTTTTATATTGTGCTATTTACTTATTTTTCGAAAAACAACATATTAAAAATTGAAAATAAAATTCTTGATGAAAAAAGGAAGTCAGTAATCCAATCTTATGATTTACCTATTGTTAAAAATGATACCAGCAACATAATCGCATATAATTCTGAAGAAGTTATAGAAAAAAAAATTAAAAAAAGAAAATTTTGGGAATTGTTAAAATAACTTAATGAAAAGAAAATCTATTATCACAAGCATTGCTTCTTACAGTCTTACAAAAGAAGAAGAAAGTCTTCTTAGTAATAAAAAACCTTGGGGAATCATTCTATTCAAAAGGAATATTAAAAATATGAATCAACTTAAAGAACTTACATCTCGTATTAGATTTTTAATGAAAGACCCCTGCTACCCAATTATGGTTGACCAAGAAGGCGGCAGAGTTTCGAGATTATCAAGAATAATAGACACAAGAGATTTTCCACAAAATCTTTTTGGTCAATTATTTGAAAAAAATAAGTTATTGGGAATCAATTCATATAATGAATATTTATACTTTACTTGTCAGATTTTAAAAGAAACAGGAATAAATATAAATACTGTTCCCGTTTTAGATATTTTAAAAAGTAATACACACAAAGTTATTGGTGACAGGAGCTATTCTAGAAATTTAAATACAATAAATATTTTAAAAAAAATATGTTTTGCAGCATTAGATAAATTTAAGATTGGAAGTGTTTCGAAACATATACCTGGGCATGGCTGTTCTAATGTTGACACTCACAAAAAATTATCAGTTGTTCACTCCTCTTTAAATTCATTATTAACACAAGACTTTAAAACTTTTAAAAATATTAACTCAAATTTTTCTATGACAGCTCATATAATTTATAAAAAAATTGACCCCCTAAATACAGCAACGCATTCAAAAATATTAATAAAAAATATAATAAGAAATAAATTAGGTTTTAGAGGCATTTTAATTTCTGATGATATTTCTATGAAGGCATTAAGTGGAAATTTAGTTTACAACGCTAAAAAGGCAATCCAGTCCGGTTGCAATCTAGTATTGTATTGCAAAGGAAATATAAAAGAATCATCTGCATTATTAAGTAAAATAGATGATATTGATAACTTTACTAAGAAAAAAACTTCAGAATTTTATAGATTTTTAAGATAAAATTTAAGCATGGAATCAAATTATAATAGCCCAATTTCTATAGAGATACCAAACTACTCAGGACCGCTTGAAACATTGCTTGATCTAGCAAAAAACCAAAAGGTCGATCTAACCCAGATATCCGTGGCTACACTTGCAGATCATTTCTTAGAGTTTGTTAAAAAGTTTGATGATAAAAATTTAGACTTAGCTTTCGAATACTTATTAATGGCAACTTGGATTACTTATCTGAAATCTAAATTACTTTTACCAGAGGATGAAGAAGAAACTTTCAAAGCCAATGAAATTGCAGAAAAACTTAAATTGCAATTAAAAAAACTAGAGTTGATAAGGCTACTATCAGATCAATTGCTAAAAAAAGAGAGAGTCGGTAGAGATTTATTTTTTAGAGGAGCAAAAGGTGGAATAAGATCAATATACAACCCCATCTACAGAGTTACACTTTATGATTTGTTAAAAACTTATGCCGAATTAAAAACCCAATCATCTTTCCAAAGAATTGATATTCCTAGGTTGCCAGTTATGACTACACAAGAAGGAATTAAGCAGATTAAGGAAAATATGGATTCAATTCTTGAATGGAAAAAAATAGAAGAACTAATTCCAAAATCTTTTGTTGTTTCAAATAAATTTAAAAAGACAGGATTGGCTGCAATTTTTTCCGCAAGTCTTGAGCTAACCAAGGATGGCGTAATTGATTTAATGCAAAAAAATTTATTTGAAGATATTTTAATTAGGAGCGCAAAACATACTCCGTTGAAATTAAGAGAAAAATAAAATTCTTATGGAAAAAGATAAGGGCATCAACAATGTTATTAATTTCCCTAAAAAAAAATCAAAATTAGAAAGGGAAGTTGAAGCAATTATATTTGCTGCTGATGAACCTCTAGATGTAGAAACAATTGAAAAAAGAGTTGGTACCTCAAAAAATATAAAAAAAATATTAGAAAAACTTCAAGAAGAGTACTCTACAAGAGGTATAAATTTGGTTTGTATTTCAAACAAATGGATTTTTAGAACAGCAACAGACCTATCTAAGCTTATGTCTTTACAAAAATCTACTCAAAAAAAATTATCAAGAACTTCCATAGAAACATTAGCTATAATAGTTTATCACCAACCTGTAACAAGATCTGAAATAGAAGAAATCAGAGGAGTTGCGTTTGCAACAAATACTTTAGAAGTTTTATTGGAACTCGATTGGATTAGACCTGCGGGTAGAAAAAATGTTCCAGGAAAACCTATTCAGTATGTAACGACAGAAAATTTTTTAACCCATTTTAATATTCAGAAACTATCTGATTTACCCACGGTTGACGAATTGAGCTCAGCAGGTTTAATAGATACATCTTCAATAGACTCATCAATATTTGGAACTGGAAAATTCTTTAAAGAGCAGGAAAAAGAAAAAAAAGATAATATTTATTCAGATATTGATAAAGTAATAAAAGAGACACCCAAATCAGAAGAATAAACTTATTTATTTAACTGTTATTATTGTATATACATAAGAGATTATGGGTATAAGTTTTTGGCAAATAGCAATAGTGGTTGTCCTAGTGGTTTTGCTTTTCGGAAGAGGCAAAATTTCTAGCTTGATGGGAGATGTCGCTAAAGGAATTAAAAGCTTTAAAAAAGGCATGTCTTCTGACGAAAGCAGCAAAATAGATTCACCAGAGAATAAATCACCAGAGAATCCAGAGAATAAATCACCAGAGAATAAAGACGAAGATTCAGGTTCTGAGAACAAGTAATTAATCATGCCACAGATCGGATGGTTTGAAATACTAATTATTGTGGTGGTAGCAATATTAGTTATTGGACCAAAAGATTTTCCTATAGTTCTAAGAAAAATTGGAAATTGGATCGGGTCAACCAAAAGATACATTAGCAGCATTCAGGATAAAATGAACAAGCTAGACGAAACAGTCGAAGAAGAAACCGCTGTGGAAAAAAAGTTTTCAAAAGAGACTGCAGATAAAAATAATGAGTGAGAATGTAAAGGAATCGTCTTTTGTTAGCCATCTTACGGAACTAAGAAGTAGATTGGTCCGTTCATTAGTTTTTATATTTTTAATTTTTGTAATCGGGTATATTTATGCTGAAAATATTTATACTTTTTTAGCAGAACCTTACGCAAAAGCAGTAAAAGACGATGGTGTTGATAGAAGACTTATTTTTACAGCTCTTCATGAAACTTTTGTTACGTATTTAAAAGTTGCATTTTTTGCCGCAATTTTTTTGGGAAGCCCCATTATTTTAATACAGATATGGAAATTTGTTGCACCTGGTCTGTATCAAGATGAAAAAAAAGCCTTACTACCGTACTTGATCGCAACACCAATTTTATTTTTACTGGGAGCCATGCTTATTTATTATCTGGTAATGCCTTTAGCTATAAAGTTTTTTTTATCATTTGAAACCTCTACAGCCGCAAACACATTGCCGATTCAACTTGAGGCTAAAGTTAATGAGTACTTATCATTGATTATGAGATTGATCTTTGCGTTTGGTTTAAGTTTTCAGTTACCAGTTTTATTAAACTTGTTAGCAAGAGTAGGAGTTATTGATTCAGAATATCTCAAAATTAGAAGAAAATATTTTATTGTGATAATTTTTGCCGCAGCAGCTATACTTACGCCGCCAGATCCAGTAACACAAATTGGTTTAGCAATACCTTTGTTGATACTGTATGAATTATCTATATTATCTGTAAAAATTACTGAAAAAAATAGAAAAAAAGATAATGCATAATTTAAAAACAATTAGAGAGAATCCTGATCTTTTTAAAAAAAAGATTTTAGATAGAAATGTCAAAATAGATTTTGAAGAACTCTTAAAATTAGATAAAAAAAATAGAGAAATAATACAAAAAAAAGAGAAATTAGAGCAAGAAAAGAAGGCAATATCTAAAAGTAAAGACAAAAGCCAATTTAAAAAATCAAAAAAAATATCTGAAGAAATAAAGAATCTTGAGAAAACCCAAAAAAAAATAAAAGAGAAAATAAATCCAATTTTGAACTTCATCCCAAATATTGCTTTAGACGATGTTCCTGTCGGTAAAGATGAAAAATCAAATAAAGAATTAAAAACAGTCGGAAATATTAAAAAATTCAGTTTTAAAGTTAAGTCACATTACGAAATTGGAACTAATTTAAATTTAATGGATTTTGATATAGCAACAAAAACATCGGGCTCAAGATTTGTTTTTTTAAAAGGTAAGCTGGCAAAGCTAGAAAGGGCTATATCTAATTTTATGCTTGATATACACACAAAAGAATTTGGTTACCAAGAAGTTTCACCGCCTTTAATTGCTACAGAAAGTACTATGTTTGGCACCGGCCAACTTCCAAAATTTGAAAACGATCAATTCGAACTTAAATTGGAAGGAGACCAAAAAAAATATTTAATCCCAACTGCAGAAGTGATTTTGACAAATATGATTAAAGAAAGTTTAATTAAGACAAAAGATCTTCCTTTAAGATTGGTAGCATCGACGGCATGTTTTAGGAAAGAGGCAGGTAGTTATGGTAAAGACACAAAAGGCATGCTGAGACAACATCAATTTTATAAAGTCGAATTAGTTAGTGTGGTTGAACCAACCAAATGTTCTAAAGAATTAGAAAGAATGATATCATGTGCAGAGGAAATTTTAAAAAGACTAAAACTTCCTTATAGATCTGTTCTTTTGTCTACTGGCGACATGGGTTTTAGCGCTGAAAAAACAGTTGATCTTGAAGTGTGGATTCCATCCGAAAACAAGTACAGAGAAATATCAAGCTGTTCTTCTTGCGGTCAATTTCAATCCAGAAGAATGAAAAGCAAGTACAAAGATGAAAAAAACAAATCAGACTTTCTAGGAACTCTTAATGGCTCAGGCTTGGCTGTTGGCAGAACATTAATTGCCGTTATGGAGAACTATCAAAATTCTGATGGCTCTATTACAATACCTGAATCTCTTAGACCATACATGAATAATTTAGAGAAAATTTAATATTTTTATAAAAACTAGTTGTTAAAATAAACTTATTAATATACTTATTCGTACATTATGGGCGGTTCAAATTTTGCACAATTTATTCCATTAATACTAATCTTTGTAATCTTTTATTTTTTCTTAATAAGACCACAACAAAAAAAAGTTAAAGAACACAAAGATATGGTTAAACACCTTAAGCGTGGAGACGAGGTAATAACCTCGGGGGGCGTAATTGGGAAGGTCGACAGAGTTTTTGAAGACGACAGAATAGAACTGGAGATCGCCGATGGCGTCAAAGTTCAAGTAATTAGAAACACAATCCAAGGTCATTTAAAAAAAGAAGTTAAAAAATAATTTTTTTGTGCTAAATTTTTCTAAGACAAAAATTATATTCATATATTTACTTTTTTTCTTTGTAAGTATATTTGCAATTTTAAATTTTATAGAAACAAACAGCTCTTTTTTAAAAAAAAAAATTAACCTTGGTTTAGATTTGCAGGGTGGTTCATATTTACTCTTAGAAGTTGACAGCTCTTCACTTGAAAAAAAAGCTATCCAATCAAAGGTACTTCCTTTAAAGAAAAAACTTAGAGAAGACTCTATAAAATTTGATAATTTTATAATTAGTGAAAAAAGCATTAAATTTAATCTTAAAGAAGAGGATATAAAAAAATTTGAAACAGTATTTAACGAGAAAAAAGGAAACAATTTTAATATTTTTTTAGATCAATACAATGCTTTTGAATTAGAATATAAAATTTTAAATAGTCAGGTTGATGTTTTTTTATCAAGACATGGGGTAATAAACATAAGATCTGCGGCAGTTAACCAATCAATTGAAATCGTTAGAAGGAGAATAGATGAGATTGGAACAAGGGAGCCATCGATTTTAAAAAGAGGAAGTAATCGTATATTAGTTGAATTACCCGGTGTTAAAGATCCAGAAAGAATAAAAGAACTCTTGGGAAAAACAGCAGAGCTTAATTTTAGACTGGTTACGAATGATCAAAACGAATTCGGTAATGAAAAATTCATTCTTCAAGTAACACAAGAAGAAATTTCGGTTAGCAAAAGAATTATTTTAAGTGGAGAGAATTTAATAGATGCACAACCAAGGTACGACAATTTCAACAATCAGCCTATCGTTGCATTTTCTTTAGACAGACTTGGCTCTCAAAGATTTGGACAGGTCACAACTAAAAACATTGGAAAAAGAATAGCCATTATACTTGATGGTGAGGCAATAAGTGCGCCAGTTATTCAAGATTCTATAACGGGTGGCAATGGGACTATTTCAGGAAACTTTACATTTCAAACAGCTACAGATCTTGCTTTGTTGTTGCGCTCTGGTGCTCTACCAACTCCTTTAATTGTTGCCGAAGAAAGAACAGTTGGGCCCGATTTAGGAAAAGATTCAATTAAATCTGGTGTGATTTCTTTAATCGTTGGTTTTTTGCTTGTGATTTTATTTATGATTTTAAAGTACAGATACTTTGGAATTGTGGCCAACATAGCTCTTGTATCTAATCTTTTGATGTTAATTGGTGTTCTAACTTTAATGGAAGCAACATTAACTTTACCGGGTATCGCAGGCATTATTTTGACAGTTGGAATGGCAGTAGATGCAAACGTTCTTATTTTCGAAAGAATTAAGGAAGAGCTTAAAGAAGAAGCTAATAATATACAAGCTTTTGACTTGGGATTCAAAAAATCAATAGTTACTATTTTAGATGCAAATATAACAACATTAATTGCTTCGATAATTTTATTTATATTTGGTACAGGACCTATCAAAGGCTTTGCTGTTACACTTTCGGTTGGTTTAATCACAACATTATTTTCGGCTTATTTTATATCAAGACATCTAGTTTCTATTATTGTCTTTAAAAACAAGGAAAAGAAAATTTTAATATGAAAAACAATTATAACTTTGAGTCAAAGTTTAAATTAGCAAATCTAATTTCGTTCTTTTTAGTTATAGGAAGCCTGCTGCTAATCATTTTTAAAGGTTTAAATTTTGGCATTGATTTTAAAGGAGGAACGCTCATTGAATTAAGAATTGATTCAAAAAATGTGAGAATATCGGATGTTCGTTCTGCGTTTTCTAACATGAATTTAGGAGATGTAAATGTAAAGGAATTTGGTAAAGAAGGGGATTATCTTATTAAATTTGAGAAGAAGACTTTTAATAAAAACGAAAGCATTAAGACAATTAAAGATAATGTAATAAATAAGCTAGGATCCGAAGTTAACTTTAGAAGAGTTGAGAGTGTAGGCCCAAAAGTGAGTCAGGAACTTTTGAATTCAGGAATGTTAGCTATCAGCTTGGCATTAGGAGCTATGCTTTTTTATATTTGGGTTAGATTTGAATGGCAATTTAGCTTGGGTTCTATACTAGCTATATTTCACGATGTCTTAATTACAATGGGCCTCTTCTCTTTGTTATCCCTTGAAATCAACCTATCCATCGTTGCCGCTGTTTTAACCATAGTTGGTTACTCCATGAACGACACGGTAGTGATATACGATCGCATAAGAGAAAATCTCCGAAAATTTTCTAGCTTAAAAATTGGAGAAATATCAAACACTTCAATAAATGAAACTTTGTCCAGAACAATTATAACATCAGTTACTACACTCTTAGCCTTGTTTTCAATCTTCATTTTGGGAGGAGAAATTTTACGAGGATTTGCTTTAGCTATGATTATTGGTGTTTTAGTAGGAACTTACTCGTCAATTTTTGTAGCAAGTCCAATATTAAAATATTTAAATGTTAGCTTTAAAACTATTGAGAAAGAAAATGAAGAAGCCTAATAATAAAGATTTTGAGCTGCTACCATCGACAATAACATAGGAAGCGAGAATAGAGTGTTTATTCTAGACGCAATAAGAGCTGTCTTCATATGCTTTGGTTTTTCTTCTGGCGCACATTCAACAATTCCAAGAACTTTTTTCTGATTAGGCCAAATGATAAACCAAACATTAAATGCCATAATTAAACCTAGCCACATTCCAATTCCAATAGCTGTATTCTTTCCACCTCCGCTACCAATGCCTAAAATCATTGCGTCGTGAGCATATCCATTAAGCGTCGCTACAATTAAACCAGTAACTATTGTTGCTAAAGCTGCCCATCTAAACCAAAATAAAACTGCCGGAGCTATTACTTTTGTGATAGCTGGCTTTTGTTCATCTGATAATTTAGGCATGCTTGGTATCTGGACAAAGTTTAAGTACCAAAGCAGACCGATCCACATAATTCCCGCTAGAACATGAAAATACCTGAATAACCAACTCCAGAAAAGTCTATCAAAAGCCCATTCACCACCACTAAAAAAAAGTCCTAAAAGCAATAGAACAGCAAGAACTATTGATAGATGAATAGTTTTAGAAAGCGATTGTAAAATACCAAACATAATTCACTATAGCATAAATTTATAGTTTATGCTGTTTTTTTCATTTTGTTATTTATTAAATTTTTAAGAAATTTTCCTGTGTAGCTGCTCTCTATTTCTGCAACTTGTTCGGGAGAACCTTCAGCAATAATTTTTCCACCTTCAGCACCACCTTCTGGACCCATGTCTACAATCCAATCCGCAGTTTTAATAACGTCTAGATTGTGCTCAATTACGATTACAGTATTTCCTGTATTTACAAAGGCTTTTAATATTTCCAAAAGCTTTTTGATATCATGAGAATGAAGGCCTGTTGTTGGTTCATCGAGAATATAAAGTGTTCTTCCCGTTGATCTTTTAGAAAGCTCCTTTGCAAGCTTTATTCTTTGAGCTTCGCCTCCAGAAAGAGTTGTAGCCTGCTGACCTATTTTTATATATCCCAAACCAACATGCTTTAAAGTCAGCAGCTTTGAATAAACTGCAGGAATATTTTTAAAAAATTCACATCCTTCGTCTACCG
>Ga0163108_10004208_pt1 | contig 10199 bp, 10 predicted proteins | sample Fk1155metaG_FD_109644 | JGI IMG/M metagenome (GOLD analysis project Ga0163108, IMG submission 109644) | Marine microbial communities from the Central Pacific Ocean - Fk160115 155m metaG | ecosystem: Environmental > Aquatic > Marine > Oceanic > Photic zone | place: The Central Pacific Ocean...
AACTAAGCAAAGCAACATTTACAAAAAAGACAAAAATTTTGATTATCAAGAATTATATATATAAGGATATTTTCCAAAAGCTGGTTTGGATAATAGGTTTGTTGATTCTGATTTTTGCAAGCAACAAGTTTGTGGGTTTTTTGTCAGATGCTGCAGAAGGGAATCTTCCTGCCGATATGGTTTTTATGATGCTCGGTTATAAGATATTGGCTTCACTACCAAAAATTTTTCCTATTTCAATTCTTATGGCAGTCTTATTGGTTTTTACGCGCATGGCAAATGATAAAGAGCTTGTAGTTCTTGAAGGCGCTGGTGGAAGTAAAGCTTTCCAAATGAAGATTGTCGGTCAATTTACGGTTGTTTTTTGCTTGTTTGTTGCGCTTATGACTTTATATGTAGCGCCTTGGGCGGAGCAAAATATTCATCTTCTAAAAGAAAGAGCGAAAGAAGAATCTGATATTTCCGGAATTAGACCTGGCCAGTTTAAAGAATTTAGTCGGGGCGATCGGGTTGTTTATGTGCAAAACTTTTTAGCCGAAAAGTCTTTAATGGAAGATGTTTTTTTACAAGTCAGACAAGAGGAAAATCTCGGTGTTCTTGCTTCTGATAATGCATATTTTCAATATGACAGAAATTCTGGGAATAAATACATTGTATTTAATGATGGTCAAAGGTATGTGGGCGAACCAGATACGTTAGATTACGAGATCACCGAATATGAAAAATACGCTATTTTAATTGAAAATTTGACAAGGAAATCTGAGATATTAAAAACATCTGCACTTACAACAGAAGAAATAATTAGTTCAGACAACATGAATTACAAGGCAGAATTTCAATGGCGAATTTCGTTAATTATAATATGTTTTTGTTTATCTTTATTTTCAGTGTTACTCGTTCAATCAAGCTCTAATGAAAAAAGGTACGCCCCATTTGTAATTGGCATCTCAGTTTATCTTATATATAGTAATTTACTTGGTATAGCTCAAACATTATTAAGAAGAGAGATAATCCCAGAATTTGTAGGGCTATGGTCAGTACATATAATTTTTATATTGCTATTGTTTATTTTGTATTATTTTCCGAAATTTCAACTTCAAAAGAGCAGATAGTGATTTTCTAAAAAAATGATACATGATCGATATATAGGCAGGAATATAATAGCGTCAAGTTTAGTTGCTCTAATTACTCTAATCACTATCTTTTCATTTTTTTCTTTAGTGGATCAGTTGGATGATGCGGGTCATGGTAATTATGGGGTTTTTCAAGCTATTGAATATGTTTTATTGACCATCCCTAGATTAAGTTATGAATTATTCCCAATTGCCACCGTTATTGGTTGTATGGCAGGCCTTGGTGTATTGGCCAATAATAATGAATTGGTTATTTTTAGAACGTCTGGTTTGTCAAAATTACAACTTGCGTATTCTTTAATCAAGACTGGTTTAATATTTATACTGATTAGTATATTAATTGGTGAGATTGTAGCTCCGATAAGTGAGCAAGTTGCCCAACAAAAACGCTCTGTTGCTTTAACAGAACAAATAACAATGAAAAGTAAATATGGTTTTTGGTCAAGAGATGGAGATAGTTATATTAATATCAGAAAGATTCTGCCTAATGAAAGACTGGAGGAAATACATATATATGAATTTGATAAGAATAGGCAATTAAGAACAACAATTCACGCAGAAAGCGCCAAGTACAATAATGGTAAATGGTTATTACATAATATTTTAAAAACAGAAATTTCAAAAGATAGAATAATAAAGCATAGTTATGAAGATGCTGAGTGGGAGGCTTTGCTAAATCCCGAAGTAATTAATTTGGTGACAATCAAACCCCGATATTTGTCGTTATATGGTTTAATTAATTATATAAAACATCTTGAGTTGAATAATCAGGACAGTCGAATCTATCGGCAAGCGCTCTGGCAAAAGGCACTAAATCCTTTAATGATTCTTATCATGATGCTTTTAGCTGTTTGCGTAGTTAAATGTGATGCAAGACCGGTTGGTCTGGGGCAACGTGTTTTTGTTGGTGTTTTAATAGGTATAACTTTTTATCTTGCTAACCAAGTAACAAGACATCTTGGCATCGTTTATAACATTCCCATATTTATCAGCGTTACTTTGCCGACTATATTAATTCTCCTTTATATTAATTATAGTCTTCATAAGGAATACTAGCGAAAATTATTTTTTTTCAACAATTAATTTTGTTTTTGAAAGATGATCATGTAGTGTTTTTTTATTTTTATCAAATATCCCCCAGAGGAAACCAGTACCGAATAGAATAAATGAAAGAGTTGACGCCAGGAATCTTTTTGTCGCTTGTTGGAAATTTGGTTTTATCCCAAGATCGTTAACTATTTTTATTTGCCAACTTCGCATGCCCAGAGTTTTACCACCAAAACACCAGTGCCATACAAAATATAAATAAGCTAGAATCAGTAGATATATCTTATAAGCAAGATTATTGCTTTCAATTGCTTCACCTCCTAAAAATGGCATTAATACGTAAGTGGAACAGTAGAAAACTGTGATTAGAAGCACAGTATCGTAGACTATTGCTCCCAAACGTCTTGAGAAAGAACAAAAGTTTTCATTCTTTTCATTTAATTTATTTGGATTTATCAATTTTGTTATATTAGGATTCCCTTGTTTTTATTAGATGATTTAGTATTACTTTATTAATGAAAGATTTAGAAAAATCAAAAAATATTAGAAGGCTAAAAATAACTCCGACAGTTATACCTCGTAGTCAGCATATAATATCACGAACACAAATAAACGATAATGCTTTAAAAGTATTGTATCGTTTAAAAAACGCGAAGTATAAAGCTTATCTTGTTGGTGGTGCTGTAAGAGATATTTTATTAGGGAAAATACCTAAAGATTTTGATGTTGTTACAGATGCTAAGCCAGAACAAATTAGAGAATTATTTCGTAATTGTCGTTTAATTGGGAGACGTTTTAGGTTAGCGCATATTCAATTCGGTAAAGAAATAATAGAAGTATCAACTTTTCGTGCCCCTCATCATATATCTAATAAAAATGAAGGCCAGGCAAAGGATGGAAGAATAATTCGCGATAATGTATATGGTGATATTGATGATGATGTATGGCGGCGAGATTTTACAATTAATTCCTTATTTTACAATATCGAAGATTTTTCAGTTGTTGATTATGTTGGGGGTATTAAAGATCTTGAGATTGGCCAATTAAGATTAATCGGTGATCCAGCAAAACGTTACACGGAAGATCCAGTGCGTATTCTTAGAGCGATAAGATTTGCATCGAAACTTAATTTAAAAATTCACCCTGATACAGAGAAGCCCATTAAAGATTATTCGCATTTACTAGAAAATATACCGTCTGCTCGTTTATATGAAGAAATAATAAAATTATTTTTAAATGGACATGCGGCAGAAACATTTACCCTTCTAAGAGAGCACAAACTTTTTAAGTATTTGTTTCCCCAGATGGACCAATTATTGGATGAAACCCGAGAAAAATATTCATACGAATTTATAATGCGTGCTCTAAATAATACAGATCAAAGAATGAATAAAGGGGATTCTGCAACCCCAGGTTTTTTGTTAGCAGTAATGTTATGGGAGCCAGTCAGGGTACTGTCTAATGAGTATATATCCAATAATCTACCTGAAGTAAAAGCGGCAAAATTAGCAGGTGATGCGATTGTTTCGAAACAAATATCAAGCACCTCAATACCAAGACGATATACACATATGGCACGTGATATTTGGACTTTACAGGCAAGACTAAAAAGAACCAAAAAAAAGTCACTTCGTGTTTTAATGCACCCAAAATTTCGGGCTGCTTATGATTTCTTATTATTGCGTGCTCAATCTGATGAACGCTTAGAAACTTTAGTTGATTATTGGGCAAAAGAGCAATTAAATGAACCGCTTGTCGGGAAAAGAAAATCAAGGAATCGCAGAAATTCTTCATATTGGCAGACTCGTAATTCTAGGAAGAAAGATTTATGACTATTGTCTACATTGGTTTGGGGAGTAATATGAAATCACCCAAACAACAAATAAGATCTGCTATTAAATCAATCGAAGGAATAGTGTCGACTCAGGTTTTAAGGGTATCATCTTTGTATAAGAGCAAGCCATTTGGGCCTCAAAATCAGGATGACTATATAAATGCAGTAGCAGAAATAGACACTGATCTTATGCCTCTTGAATTGTTAGAATGTATGCAGAATATTGAAAATCAACAGGGGCGAATTCGCAAAGAGCATTGGGGCCCAAGGACGCTTGATTTGGACATTTTAATGTTTGGCGATGAAATAATAAAAGATGACAAGTTAACGATTCCTCATTTAGAGATCGAAAATCGTTCATTTGTTTTAGCTCCATTAACTGAGATTGACCCTAATTGTTTAATTCCTGGAAAAGGAAAGGCACGTGATTTATTAGCAATTCTTGACCAAGAAGATTTAGAGATAATACAGTGAGTAAAAAGCATCCTGACTATATAGTCGTTGAAGGCCCAATTGGCGTTGGGAAAACAACTTTGGCTAGACGTTTAGCTAAATCATTTAATACGGAATTAATGTTAGAGCTTGCGACGGAAAATCCATTTTTACCAAGGTTTTATTCTGATCCAAAAACAGTTGCACTACCAACTCAGTTATTTTTTTTGTTTCAACGTGCCAAACAAATTGCATCATTTCGTCAGAAGGATATGTTTAGACCCATTCAGGTATCGGATTTTTTAATTGAGAAAGACAAGTTATTTGCATCTGTAATTTTAGACAGTGACGAATTAAATTTGTATCAACAAGTATATAATCAATTGACTATAGATAATCACGCCCCCGATCTCGTTATTTATTTGCAGGCGCCAATAGAAACACTCATGCGAAGAATAATGATTCGAGGTTATGATTATGAAAAAGCAATTAACCATGATTATTTAAAAAGAATATCAGATGCATATATTGATTTTTTTTATAATTATACATCTTCGCCATTATTAATAGTTAACACGGATGATTTTGATCTATCGAAAGATGAGAAAAATTATAATTTGTTGCTCGAGCATATTGGCACCCTATCATCAGGCAGACATTACTTTAATCCAATCCAGATATGAATAAGAACATAACAATTAAGAATTTGAAGGAGATGAAAGAATCAGGAGAAAAAATTGCTTGTCTAACATCATATGATGCGTGTTTCGCTAGAATACAAGATGAAGCCGGGGTTGATTTGCTTTTGATTGGCGATTCCTTGGGTATGGTTTTGCAAGGCAGGGATAACACATTAAGGGTAAGTATCTCAGATATGATTTATCATTCAGGAATAGTTAGTAGTGCAACAAAAAGGGCGATTATCGTAACTGACATGCCATTTATGAGTTATTCGACGCCAGTACAAGCCCTTGGTAATGCAGCAAGATTGGTCAGTGAGGGTGGGGCACATGTTGTAAAAATCGAAGGCGGTTCTGAATTATCTGAGACAGTTAAGTTGATTACACAGCGCGGCATACCAGTTTGTGGCCACCTAGGTTTGACACCTCAATCAATACATAAGTTGGGAGGTCTTGGTGTTCAGGCTGCAACTAGTAAGGCCGCGAAAAAACTAGAAAAAGATGCCCTTTCTTTACAAGAAGCTGGAGCATCTTGTTTGGTTGTTGAATGCATCCCATCATCAGTGGCTGCTAATGTTACTAAACTTTTAGATATACCTGTTATTGGAATTGGTGCTGGCGTTGATTGTGATGGGCAAGTTTTAGTTTTGTATGACATCTTAGGTTTAACCCCCAAACAACCAAAGTTTTCAAAAAATTTTCTTTCGGAAGAAGATTCTATTAGCGATGCAATTAAAAAATATGTAAAACAGGTTAAAAATAATTCTTTTCCTTCAGAATCTAATTCTTACGAGTGATTAAAGAAATAAAAAAAGTTACTGATTTACGTTACGAATTGGCAGAAATTCGTAAGCCCAAAAAAAAAATTTCTCTTGTCCCCACAATGGGGAATCTACATGAGGGGCACCTATCTTTAATTAAGTATGCACAAAATATATCTGATTACACAGTTGTCAGTATTTTTGTTAATCCTACTCAGTTTGTAGCAGGAGAGGATTTCGATGAATATCCGCGTACACTAGATAGCGATATAGAATCTATTTCTAACTTAAATGTAGATTTAGTTTTCACGCCAGATACTGAAGAAATTTATCCGGTTAATGATCAGGCATCCGTTGAAGTTCCCGTATCCGAATTAGAGTTAATTCACTGCGGTAAATATCGTCCAGGTCATTTCAGAGGAGTTGCAACAGTTGTTTCAAAACTTTTTGATATGGTAAAACCTGATATTGCTATTTTTGGAGAGAAAGATTATCAGCAATTATTAATTATACGTAGTTTAGTCAAGAGTCTTTTTTTGCCAATAGAAATTATCGGCTTACCTACAGTCAGAGAAAAAAGCGGCTTAGCAATAAGTTCGAGAAACACCTATATGTCAGAATCTGAAAGACAACAAGCACCAATACTGTATGAATGCATAAAAAAAACTATTAAATCAATCAAGAATGGCGTTAAAGACTATTTAGAATTAGAAAAAGAGGCGAAACTTTTTTTAAAAAAAGCAGGGTTTAAAATAGACTATTTTAATATTTGTGATTCCAGCACATTAAAAACGCCAACGAATGAAAATCTAGTAATTTTAGCGGCTGTTTGGCTAGGAAAAACCCGGTTAATTGACAATGCCACAACGCATACTTATGATTGACGCCAAATTGTAATATTAGTTAGATGTAGGTTAATATCGTGCCTAAATTTACATACATATAAATATCAATGCAAATCACTGTCTTAAAAGCAAAATTTCATCAAGCAACGGTCACTCACTCTGAAATTGAGTATGATGGATCGTGCGCAATTGATGGTGATTTATTAGATAAGGCAGGTATCCACGAGTATGAACAGATAGAAATTTATAACATAACCAATGGCGAACGTTTCAGAACTTATGTTATTCGGGCAGAAAATCATTCAAGAGTTATTTCAGTAAATGGAGCTGCTTCACATAAGGCAGACCCAGGTGATAGAGTGATTATTTGCGCGTACGGCAGGATTAGCGAAGATGAAATCGCTCGATTTAAACCAAAACTTGTGTATTTAGACCAAGATAACCATATAACTAGAATAAAAGATCATATTCCTGTTCAGGCAGCTTAATTAAATACTACACTTGTTGATCGTAAATTCTATACAAGTTAACTTGTGTGATTATATAGATCATTAAGCCCAGATTTTTTATATATGAGTACAGATCCTAAAAATGCAGGTGTTATTGTAATCGGTAATGAGATTTTATCTGGACGTACACAGGATCTTAATATCTCGTACATTGGGAAAAAACTTGAAGAATTGGGAATTATATTATCTGAAGTTACAATTATCCCCGACATTGAAACAGAAATAATAAATAAAGTTAGAGCATATTCAGAAAAATACGATTATGTTTTCACAACTGGCGGTATAGGACCAACACATGATGATATTACAACTGCATCAATTGCCAAGGCATTCAATGTTAATGTTGTAAGAAACATAGAAGCTGTTAATCGTATGGAAAAACATTATCGGAATGGTAAATTGTCAGAGGCACGTTTGAAGATGGCTGATATCCCAGAAGGAGCAATACTCATAAATAATCATGTTAGCGGAGCACCAGCTTTTCAAATAAACAATGTATTTGTTTTAGCGGGGGTACCAGAGATCATGAGATCTATGTTCGATTCATTAATTGAACATCTGGTACCAGGCCCAGCAATTTTAACCGCTAGTGTTTGTACTAATTTAACAGAAAGTAAACTTGCATATGGTATGAGTAAAATTCAAGAAGAATGCCAAGCTGTAAGTATCGGTAGTTATCCTTTTTTTAAGCAGGGTAACCTAGGCGTTAATGTCGTTTTGCGTTCAACAGATAAAGAACTACTTTTAAGCCAACAAAAATTGATTGAAGAATTGATTAATAGTTTAAAAGGTCAAATTCTAGAAATTCATATACCAAATTAATTTTAGTATAACTGGTGCCGGGAGAGAGAATCGAACTCTCACTCTGTTACCAGAACCGGATTTTGAATCCGGCGCGTCTACCAGTTCCGCCACCCCGGCCATATAAAGTGATAGCACGCAAGTATAGGGAAAGCCCTGCTAGGGTCAAATTTCAATTAGGACATTTAATGACTATTTTCTGCTAATATCGCGCGCCATGCTAACGAAAGATTTCTCATATAATCTTCCCGAAGATCTTATCGCTCAAAACCCAATAGCTGAGCGCGGCACCAGTCGTATGTTGGTGCTAGAAAAAGGATGCGAAATATCAGACAGTTTATTTCAAAAACTTCCCCAATACTTACAACCAGGTGACCTTGTTGTTTTAAACGATACTTCTGTTATCCCAGCAAGATTATTTTTAGAAAAAGAGTCTGGCGGGAAAATCGAGCTCATGCTAGAACGGATTATAGATAGACGAGAGTTGATAGTTCAGCTTCACGCAAATAAAACACCCAAATCTGGCACAATTTTGATTTTTAATGATAAAAAAATATTTTTGATCAAAAAGAAAATTAAAGACATGTTTTTACTTAATTATTTAGGGGAAGGTGAAATTATAGATTTATTTAATGAGTTTGGTCATATGCCATTACCCCCATACATAAAAAGAATTGATAACTCTATTGATAAGGATCGATATCAAACTATTTTTTCTAATAGGCCTGGCGCAGTAGCCGCACCTACTGCAGGTCTACATTTTACGAAAGAGATGTTAAATAAATTAAATGAGAAAGGTATTCAAAATGTTAAATTAACATTACATGTCGGTGCCGGGACATTTCAACCTGTGCGCGAGAATAACGTTTACGATCATAAAATGCATAGCGAGTATATGTCTATAGATAAAGATGTTATAAACAAAATTGTAGAAACCAAAAATCATGGTGGCAGAATACTTGCAGTTGGTACTACTGTCGTAAGAAGTTTGGAGTCTGCAGTAAATAATGGTGTTTTAAGTACATTTGAGGGAGAAACAAATATCTTTATATACCCAGGGTACAAATTTAATATAGTCGACATGTTGCTTACGAATTTCCATCTACCAGAATCAACATTATTAATGTTAGTTTGTGCATTTGCTGGCAAAGAAAAGGTGATGGAGGCTTATCATCATGCTATTAGCAAACAGTATAAATTCTACAGTTATGGCGATGCGATGTTATTAATCAATAAAAAATAAATTATTAATAATGAAATTTGAATTAATAAAAAAAGTTAATGATGCAAGACGTGGTAGGCTTGAGCTCTCTAACAGCATGGTAGAGACACCAGTTTTTATGCCGGTTGGAACCTATGGCACTGTCAAGTCAATGACACCCGAAGAGTTGGTAGAGATAGGCACAGAAATAATTCTCGCAAATACATTCCATCTTATGTTAAGGCCGGGGGCAGATGTTATCGAGAAGTTTGGTGGGCTGCATAAATTTATGCATTGGCAAAAGCCTATTTTGACAGATTCAGGCGGATACCAAGTTTTTAGTTTGGCTAAATCAAGAAAGATTACAGAACAAGGAGTTCATTTTCGTTCTCCGATTGATGGGGAACAAATATTTTTAGGGCCGGAAGAAGCAATTAAAATGCAACATGTATTAGGCGCGGAAATCATTATGGTATTTGATGAGTGTACTCCTTACCCGTGTTCTGAAAAAGAAGCATCAGACTCAATGGAATTATCATTACGATGGGCAGCTAGATCAAAGAAGATGCATTGCAAAAATAAAAATGCTTTATTTGGCATTATTCAGGGAGGAATGTATGCAAAATTACGGGAGGATTCATTGAATGGACTTCGCGAAATAGGTTTTGACGGGTACGCAATCGGCGGTCTTTCCGTTGGCGAACCTATTGAGTTAATGCTGGAGATTCTTGATCAAATAACTTTAAAAATGCCAGAAGATAAACCACGCTATTTGATGGGTGTTGGAACGCCAGAGAATATTGTTGAGGCAGTTTGTAAGGGAATTGATATGTTTGATTGTGTTATGCCTACGAGAAATGCGAGAAATGGACATCTTTTTACAGAATATGGCGATATTCGCATTAAAAATACTAAATATAAACTAGATCAACTTCCTCTTGACGAAAATTGTAATT
>Ga0163108_10004209_pt1 | contig 10198 bp, 9 predicted proteins | sample Fk1155metaG_FD_109644 | JGI IMG/M metagenome (GOLD analysis project Ga0163108, IMG submission 109644) | Marine microbial communities from the Central Pacific Ocean - Fk160115 155m metaG | ecosystem: Environmental > Aquatic > Marine > Oceanic > Photic zone | place: The Central Pacific Ocean...
ATGAGAAGGCAAAGCCCAGACAACATAAAAACAGAGAGAGAACTCCAGCTAGCCTTGAAGGATTTAGATCGTAGATGGGCGGCTGCCCACAGCATAAAAGATTCAAGAAGAAGGTCTAAAGAAATATTAAGACTTAAAGGCGAAGTTAAACATATGCTTAATGTTTTTAAAAGATTAAATAGATCAACTAATTTAAATGATAATAATGATAATGGTTTATGGAACAAAATGCTTAAAACTATATCTTCATGGTTTGGGATAATCAATAAAAAATATAAAGATGTCTGATGCTAATTTTAAAATCATTAAAGACTTTGGAAACCCAAGAAAGTCAGAAAGACGAAAGTACTTGGAGACCATGATGGCAGATATGGGGCTTACCTCTTTGGACGAACTTTCTCCTGAAGAGCAGAAAAGATGGATCAAAGCAACTCGTCCCGATCCCATGGTGGAAAAGAAGCTAAAAGAAATGGGATACAGTATTCATGCCGATACAAACAAAAGATCTTTGGGTCGTAATTGTAAAATAATAAAGCTTTATAAGATTGCAAATATTTCATTAGCAGCATCTGAATATTCAGATGCACTTAGAGATTTGAAGACAATATTTGATCCAGAAATTTTAACAGAAATAATTAATACAATCGATCCAAATCTACAAGATAAAAATTTTGATGAAGTTAAGATCAGAACAGAAGTTGATTCTATTCTAGAGGAAAGCTTGACCAGTTCGTCGTTTAATGGATATTTCATTGACAGCTTAATGGAACGAGCTTCGTTATATAATAGTGAATACTTGAGATCCACCGGTGCTTTTGAAGATGTAGACATTTCAAGTTTTGAAGATACAGAGGTTTCAAAGCCCAAAGACATAGACCTCTCAAACATAGAGAAGCCCACAGATATTGGTTCCGGTTTTCAAATGAGAAGAGGTCATAAAAATAGAGATCAGGTTGCTTTTATACAAAAATCTTTGGTTGATTTAAAATATCCTTTAGAATATTTTGGTGTAGATGGGAAGTTTGGCCCGGAGACAGAAACTGCGGTCATCTTGTTTCAAGAGCAAAATGACTTGCCAGTAACTGGAGTAGTTGATGATGCTATGTTTAATAAATTAACAGGGGATCCCAAGCCATTATCTGACGAGTTAGTAGAGAAGTATAAAAAAATAAATTTTGACAATATTTCTTTAACCAGCAGTAGAGTTGATCTGGTCAGGGCCGATCCTATGCTGCGCGAATATTTAAATATATTAGACGGGGTAGCCGGAAAGACTGGAAGCAAAATAAAAATTACAAGTGCCTTCAGAGGTCCTTATGATCAAGCAAGAATTATGTATAATAATTATAAGAACAGAGGAGTTGGAACCTCTCGTGCAAACTCATACCTTGAAAGACTATATAGAAACTTTCCTGATGTAGATAAAATTGTAAATGTATTTAAGAAGAAACACAAAGAAGAAACTGAAGAGATTAGAAAACAAAAAATATCAGATGCTAAGGATATTATAGCAGGGTCCTGGAGAAGGAAGGGCCACTTGGGAGGAACCTCCATAGACATTTCCTTTAGCGGAACAAATGTTAAAGATGCTTTAGTTGAGTCTCAAAGGCTTGCCACTGTCGATATACTTCGAGAGTCAGATCATTTTCATGTAACAATAAAATCTCTTCAGCCAGAAGGCATTCCAAGTGGAAAGATGAGGATTTTTGCATAAGTGAAAAACAAACTCACATTTCTTAATGAATATTTAAGCAAGGCGGGTCTTTCTGATGAGGCATGCAGGCTTAATCATATTATAAAGATATGTTCTATACTTGGGATTGATTATCCTGCGGAAGAGACAGAGGTAGAGGGCGTTGATAACGTCTTAAAGTATTTGAGAGAAAAAGAGAATCATGGAAAATTTATATTCTTAGATAATCCAAAAAATTCATATAAGAGATTTGGTCAGAAAAATTATAGAAAAATGCCTTTTCATTATGGAGAGTTTATTGAGATCAGCAATCCTGCAGATGAAATGGGTTGGGACGTTATAATTGTTCCAAGCTCTTCTGATATAGCTAAAACAGAACAAAGCGAAGAGGATGATGAAGAGACGGCATATGTTCCCGCTGGACATAATCTGATTCCCGTGGGGTATGTTCCGGTTAATGAAAGCCAGAAAGAGTGGACAAGAAGAACCAAGTCAAAGAAGAGGCCGCAAGGAAAACCTGCACCCGTTGGCAATGATAAAATTATTCTAGCACCAAATGGAATTATTGAAGATGAAGACAAAAAAGACATTGAAGAGTTCTTTAGGCCCATGTGGAACTTTAAAGATGTTGTATGGTTATAATTTCTAATAATATAATTAACTAAACTAGAATGGAGTAATAAATGGCCAATATACCTTTTGTAGATGATCAAGAACCAATTTCATTACGGACTGACGGAGATGGCCCGCTGAGCCACTTTTCTGCGGCATTTTCTGCAGATATAGAAGCTTGTAACTATAGAAGTTTTGAGTTTATAATCAATTTTGATAAAAATGGAGATGTGGTTCCTGAGCTTAATTTTTGGGTTCAACACTTCGTAGAAGGCCTAGGATATACTCAGCTTTCAAAGAGTCTTTTTGTATTAACAGGCTTTTCCACTTGTTCAGGCGCTGACTTTTCTTTCGTTGGAGACGATTTGGTAGTAGATACTACTGGTTGGGCCACTTCTGGAAGATTTTCTTTAGAGGTTCCTGCTCTTGGCAGCACGATGCGCATAGCGGCCCTCGCCCCGGCAGCGTCTACACCGCCGAATCAATGGTGCCAGATATCTCTTGTCAGAAGAGCTAAGGGATAAATAATAATTTATAAAATACAAAGCTATCCAAAACAACCTTACTAATTTTAAAGTATAATCAGAAGATTAAAGGGTTTTGTTTAATGGCACACACTATCAACAATAGATCCAAAAGAATGCTTGATATTCTTGTGGAAAGCAATGTAGATATATCAAAGCTTAGCATCCTCAGGAAGACAGCTACAGACTGGACCCGTGAGCAAGCCGAGGCAAAGCTTGATCCAAACTCTCCTATAGATATAGGAGGCTATGATCCAGGAAGCGTTTATACATTGGGGACATTTTTCATAAACCCTATGGCTGGAGGAACTCCCGCTTATCAATTATATCCGGATCTTGGTTTAGCAGCAGCAAAAAGGCTTTTGAAGTTACGAGAAGAGAGTCCCAACGGCTCGGCTTTATTCACAATTCTTAAATATAAAATTAATGAAAAGGTTCCAGAGGTTGCACAAGATATAGTAAATGTTTTAATTGATTCCGGCGATACGTTTAATTATTTTGGACATAATTTTCACGGAACAAACCCCGAAGCCCTTGAGCCGCTTATGCTTTCTTTGTTAAAAGCAACGCCATCTAATTATTTTTATCTCAAAAAAAGCAGCAGAGGAAAGACGGATCCTGCATCGGAAATGGTGAACAAGATTAGCTTTCCGGAGGAAGAGCGCGCCATAATCGGAGATTTAATCGAAGGCTTGGAAGGCAAAGAGCCCAAACATGGATCTACAGCTTACAATATACTTATGGAACATGACGGCTGGATGAGCAATCCAGAAGCCGCAAAGCCATTTATGCAGTCTTCCATTGCCTGGGCCGGCTCAGGGAGCAAACAGACCGGTAAGTACATGAAGGCATATCCGGAAGAAACGGCAAAAGCACTTAGGGGATGGGCAGCAAGAGACCCGAGCGGTTTTGCGAAATCAAAATCTGCCATATATGATCTTGAGGCTTTAAGTATAGCTCTTAGCGCCTTGGCCAAAGAAAATCCTACTGATTTTTTTCATACAATGGCCTTCAGAGGTAAGAAGGATCGAGAAATATTTTATAACGAAAGCATAAATCATAAAGAAAATATAGCGAATGCTATCGATAAGCAGATGAATAAAGATTCTTCTGAATCTGGATCATATGGATCTGGTCCTGATTACTTTTTAACATCGAGTGTATGGTCTGATGCTATGGAGGCAATTGGGGTTCAACAAGAAATAAGCGGTAAGTCAGTAAAAGATTATGCCATGAATAAATTGCTTGAAGAGGCTGATAACCTTAGTGCTACTTTTGCAGATCCAAATTATGATCCAGACCCAGATAAGTCTGGTCGTTTTAAAAGCATTGTAGAAAGATTATTTGGTTGGAGGCCTAATAATGAAATCAATATAGTAAACAGGTTTGAGGAATATCTGGATCACCCAACTGTAAAGCGTCTTGCAGAACTTTATGCTAGAAATAATCTTATACAATTTTTTGATGCCGATATTAAATTATATGATCACTTCCCAGAAGCTGCTAAAAATAATATATTGAAATATATTAAATTTGAACCTTTGAATTATTTTAAAAGAGATTTTCATAAAATTTTTCCAGACTTTATAGATGTTGCGTTAGCTTATTTTAGATCTAAACTTAGTTCTGAGCAGGAGGCGGGATCGGCCCTTAGGTCAAGACGAAAAAACATCCATAATAGATTGTTTGAATATTTTCAGTGGGGCCTTGATGATTTAGATTCAGAAGATAAAAAAAATACGATGGCAACGAGGGCTTTTCTGCAAGATTTGCAAAGCTCTATAGAAGAGGGGGTTGCCACAAAGTATCCCAATGCTTTATTGGCATTTTTAAAAAAAATAAAAGCAGAAGATTTAGAGAAGATCGATAATCCAGGTAGATTTTTTAGAAAGAACATCCCTGGCGTATTAAGTGCTTTGTCTGATGAAAACAATGAAGATAAAATTGATGAAATAATATCAATGTTCGCATACAGCTTGGCGAAGAAAAGGCCATTATTCTTTTTCACAAATCAATTAAATGGAGAAAAAATATTTTATTATGAGTTATTGATAAATAAAAATGAGTATATAAATGTAACTGATGAAGACCTAGAGTTGGCTGGCGAGCAGGAATATGATGAAGAGTTGATAATAGCAAATTTGTATCCACATTTTAGAGAAACAGCTTTAGAGGCCCTTCTGAAGGAAGGGCGTATATCTAGTTTTTATGAAGCTATAAAGAATTATAATATAGAATTATCATTGGAAGACCAAAAATATTTGTTAAAAGTATTTATATACGGAGAAGGGGCAGAGCCAAGCTCTGGAAATCTTAAAACATCTCATGGCAACCCTTCGTTAAATGCGGCAAAACTTTTTAAATACATGAAAGATGTTAATGATTATTCTTTAAAGGATAAATTTCCAGATTTTATCAGGGAGGTTGCAGAAAATTTTGCATTTGCAGATTCCAAGAATTTTGAAAAATATGAAGTTTGGAAGCTATATCCAAATATAAGGTATAAAAAGATATCTGCCTTAAGAGACCTATCTGATAAAGACAGGGCTATAGAGCATTTCAGAGGAACAACCAATGCTCTTGTAGAGGGAGATCTTCCTGATCATATAAAAATAAATAGCTCTATGTATCAAGAGGATCAAAGGCCAGATGAGTGGATCGAATCTGAAAGGTTTACTATATCTCAAAATAATACAAATCCAAATGATCTTCTTTACAATATAAACAAAAAGTTAATACACGCTGGAGATGGGGTTGCACATACAAATGTTGGCGCAAGCGGGTTTACGTCAGCTTGGGCTCTGGCGTCAGTGCATGGACCTATAAGCAAGCATCAGGGGGATATTGCTACCACTGATCATTCCAGCAATTTAAAAATCTTAGAAGCGGTTGAGGATTTAAAACAATATTTTTGGCAACTATCAAAAGATGATAAAAATGAAGAAATTTTAAATATTTTAAAAGAAAAGGGCGTAAAAGATTATTTAGAAGATGAGGCTGCAATAGACACTTTTCATAGGCTGTTGCAAGCACCAATCGTTGGAAGTATGGAAAATCCAATGGAGTATGAGCCTGTGGAGGCGGGGCTTGCAGATAACGATATAAGCCATATTGTTAAAATGATAGACAGAGAGATTGGCGTACCAGACTATAAAATTGGAGGTCTAATTTATATAGTTTTAAAGAATTTTGATGTTATAAAGGCATGGAGAGTAGCAAATCAGCCTGAGTGGCTAGTCAAGATATTGGCAGATATTTTTAGACCAATAATAAATTTGCAAAAGAAAACAGAAGAAGAGGATGAGGGTCCGGAGGACTTTCCGGAAGAAACGTTGGTTATTGAGCAATACCAAAGCGACTACCCCGTAGTATATGATAGGATCTTTTTGGGTAATTTGAGAAATGAAGAAGGAGGCGCTATAGGCAAAGAGTATGATCAATTAAATAATATGATTATGAAAAATATAGATGTTGAAGCTGCAAAAGCATGGCTCAACAAATCTCGATTTGCTCAAATGTTTGAAGCTTATAATCCAGAGATAATAGAGGGCGAGGCCGAAGAAGACGCATTCAAAAGAAAGGTGGAGGAGTTTTTTCTAAGCAATGAAATGTCAATTACAATCTTTGATATGAGAAAAGAACATCTGCCGGTAGAACTTTCCCCGGATGTTAAAGATGCAAGAAAGCATTTTGATATAATATCAAAAGTTTATCCATATCTTGTTATCATTAATACAATTGAGGTTGCAAAAAAATTAGATCATAAATATATTTATATAATGAAAAATGCACCATTTTATGCTAGTATACAAAATGTGGAAAAGGCTACAAAATTATATAAAAATATACCGGAGTTAGTAGCTACACCGAGAAGTATAAACAGGGACCTTTATGTTTCTAACAAGACTGGCACCTCGGGGTATGATACAAAACATTTGGAAACTGTATATGAGATTCCTGCAAATGATGAATCTATTGCAGTTTTGCGCACAGCAGCGCAAAAGCTTTCGGGCCAAAATGATCAATATGATTTTAGCTTGACACCTGCTCAAAATAAAGCAAATAGAATTTTGCCTCAAAAGAAAGACAGAACTTGGAATCCAACTCCTGAGAAAATTCAAAGACTTAAAGAGTTGACAAATGTTATTAAAACAGAGCTAAGCGGAGTTGATGTGCCAGATTTTTATGATCCGGTAGGCGCTATAAAGTATTTAAGCAAAGAAGTGAGATCAAAAATAATACCTAAAAAAAGATTCAGCAGAGTTTTCGGCCCAATAATAGGTGAGCTTGGAAAGCTGTCAAGAGCCAGCAGGCTTGAAAGACTTATAAATGAAATGTTTATAAAAACATCTTCGGAGACAAGTCCGAGAAGAAAAGCTTTAAGGAAATTTTTAATCTTAAACGCTATGAATGCTGCTACTAATTAATTTATACTTTACGCGGGATATGCAATGAAGAAAGATAATATTGGAAAATTAAATTTTAATGACTTAATCAGTTTATCAAATAAGCTTAATAAAATAAATAAGTTTGCAGTTCCTAGGGATGTTCCTGAATATTTAACAGAAACAATTGAAAAGGCAGAATCAATAAAAGTAAACATTCCTGATTCCAAAGGTGCCGAAAAGATAAACTATACTCAGCTTATAGATAAAATTGGAGAAGATCTTGTTAACAAAGTTACAATGACTCCAGTAGAGCTAGATAAAGTTCCTAACTTCCCAAGTCAAAAGAGCGGAATGAAACCCGAAGGGCTTTGGTATGCATGCGGAAACGATTGGATTCAATGGGTGTCTGGCGAGATGCCAGAGTGGATAGGCAGATATATTTATTCTCTCAAGATAAACGAAGATAAAATGCTAATGATAGAGTCTGCTGAGCAGTTTAAAGATTTTGAAGAAAAGTATGCAGGAAGAGGGCGTGGCGGAGCGAGGCTTAACTGGAAGCCTGTTGCGGAAGGAGATAGGGCGCGAGGACTAAAGCCTTATGGGGGAATAGAAATTTGCCCAGCGCAATATGAGAGTCAGGCTATTTCGTGGTATTCCAGTTGGGACGTTGCCTCTGGCTGTATATGGGATCCCTCTATAATTACAGAGGCAACTTTAATTGCCAGACAAATCAACAAAGTAGATCGATCTGATTATGAACCAGACTATGAAGATTATTGGGATCAAGGCCCAAGAGATTATGAGGAGCCTAATTGGGAGTGGTATGGATTTGGAGGCGGACCTGCAGCGAGTGGTGATAAGACAAAATTAGAACAAGAGCAAGACAGGCTTGCTGAGAGGTTCACAGAAAGCATTGAGTCTGGTCGAGGCCAGCCTAGTTGGGACCAACCTTGGGGTGGTGATTCAATTCATTTCGACAAAAATACAATGACAAGCAAACCATATGATCCACAAAGCAAGCCTCTTATGAACTTTAACCCTCAGACGGGTGAGCCCATTGTTGGGTCAAAATTTGCAACTTTTGTAAAAATTCTTAATGCTCAATCAGGCAGGAGGGCCGTTTATCGCATGGAGCCTCCGCTTCCTGGTCGTCACGGAGGAGGGCATGAGTATATTGTTGTCTCCAACAATACTATGGAAACATATATTTTTGCTTCAGATGCAAATGGGGTTATATCGGATTATATGGATCTGCCCGGATCATCTTCTGAGCCTATATCGCATGAAGCGGTATTGAATAATATAGGATATAATTTAAAATAAGCTTATGGCATCAAGTGAATTTAAATTTATAGCTATTGAAATTCCAGTAGATATAACTCTTAAGTTTATACAAGATACAAAACAGTTAATTTCAAATATATCTTCTGAAGATGCTGAATTAATAAATGAAGTTATAAAATTAGATATTTCAGAAATAGAAATTGAAGATGTTTCAGAAGAAGATTTATTTAAAATTGGGAAAGAAAGCCTTAAGATAAAAAAGGCAATTCATAATCATCTAGAAGAAGCTATAAACACCATCTTTCTTCCGAGGATAAATGCTTCGAAAAGAATGGGTACAAAAATTAACGATAAAGGCTTTGCCTATTTGAAGATTGAAGACAAACTCTATGCAATATCTGGAAACCAAACCGGTTACTTTGGATCAAGAGATTGTGAGGCGTATAGCTATTTGTTAGCATTAAATTTATCTGGTATACTAGAATAAATATTAAAATATTTTTGAATATATTTAAGGATTAAACGTTTAATAATCAAAGGAGAAGATTATGAACAAATTTTTAATTATTATTTTATCACTTTTATTTGTGGGCTGTGCTCATGCACATCCGGTCAACCATGTTAACACAAAGCCTGTTGTAATAAGCAAGGCTCCAAGCACAATTAACATATGGATCAAAGGAAGCTGGGCCTGGCATGGACACAAGAGGCATTGGACTTCCGGTCATTGGGCTGTAAGGCCTGCTCCTGTGCGTCCAAACGTACACAGCGTTTGGGTTCCAGGACATTATGGTCGTCACGGAAGATGGATTCCGGGACATTACAGGAGAAGCTAGTAAGTTACGCCTTCTGTATATAGAAGAATTAAGCCTTCATCTGCGCACAAGGGGGTTGCATCTTTTGGTGCATATCCTCCCCATAGTGTTGTGATTATATAGTAATCTCTCATTGCCCATTCAGTTTCTTTCTTTGGATTCAAACAATATATTCTAAGCTGCTCTCCCCAGCTTCCTTCTTCTTCTGTTTCTTGGCATTTTGCATATGCGAAATTAGCGGTCAAGGCGTCGAGGCAAGAACTGTTTGTTGGAGCAAAGGTTATATGTCTCATCGAGCAGCCTGTTAAGAGCAAGGCTGCAAATAATGCTCTCAACATATTTGCACTACACTTTGCTAAGCGATGTTAGCTTAGATGTACTTAGCGCAAATCCATTTGTTTTATCAACAATTAAGTGTAGAGTAAATGGAGTATTGGCTGTAGATGTAAAAGTGATGTCCCCAGTAGCCCCCGCCGTTGGCGAGATAGACATGGTTATATCTGTAACTCCTGGAGGTAAGGTTAGAAAGGTATCTCCGCTTCCAGCCCAGATCAGATTAACACTTGCCGGCGTACTTGGATCTCCGCAAACAAGTGCTTTAATAGACCTTACTCTAACTCTTTCGGTGCCGCCTCCGGCACCACCATCGAGCGAAGATGCGTCAACAACTGTGTCGGCCTCGCCGGCTGGATCGCCTGTAAAAACAACTTCAAAAGCTGCAAGGCTAGCCCCGTCTGAAAGCGTTCTGTTAATAGATTCTGCCATTTTTATTCTCCTCGCTATAACATACTAATGATATTAGTATGTATGTTAGGTGTGTATACTTATTATTTTTTATTAATAATATAAGTAAAATGAACTATAAAATTTTCACTTAGAAGA
>Ga0163108_10004210_pt1 | contig 10197 bp, 11 predicted proteins | sample Fk1155metaG_FD_109644 | JGI IMG/M metagenome (GOLD analysis project Ga0163108, IMG submission 109644) | Marine microbial communities from the Central Pacific Ocean - Fk160115 155m metaG | ecosystem: Environmental > Aquatic > Marine > Oceanic > Photic zone | place: The Central Pacific Ocean...
AATAAAATTATATCTTGTTTTAAATCATAAAATTTTAATTTTTTATTTATTAAGTCATTAATTCTACTATCGTACCCACTTACTAAATATTTTGCCGTTAAATTTTTTTTTTTTAACTTTTCGTTAATTTCATCAAGCAGAGGCTCAACTGTAAAATTTCGTAAAATCAAAACTTTAATTTTTTTCATAAACCTCAGCAAAGAATGGAGCAATAATTAATTGCTATTTTTTCTTTTTTCCAATTTTTTTTGGGAATATTTTCAGAAGGTGATATTAGCTCAGAATCAATTTTTAATTTACATTTTTTAATGAGATATTGAATTTCGTTAATACATTTAAAATGATATAAGTGATCAATTTGCGCGCAGTTTGCACAAGTTGATAGAAAAATTTTACCTTTTTTAGCAAGCATCTTTTTTGCTTTTAACAAAAATTTTTTTGGATTTTTGACATGTTCAATAACTTCACCCATTATAATTAAATCAAATTTATAATTAGAGTCTAATTTGAAAAAGTCTTTATTAATAAATTGTAAATTATTTTGATTTGTACTTTTGCTAATAATACTTTTTGTTAAGCTCAATGATTGTTTGCTTATGTCACAAATTAATCCAGTATTTTCAGAGCTATTTTCTAATAAATATTTTGTCATTAACCCATGCCCTGATCCTATTTCTAAAAATTTAATTTTTTTTTTAGATTTAATCTTCGATCTGTAAAAATTTAAAATTTTATAATGACTTGGCCATAAAATTTGTGTAAGCATAAGTCCTAGGAGATACGCCTTCATTTTTCGAGAAGATGAATAAAGCAATTTATTATCAATTTCTTGTTTTATAGCACGATAAGTGTCATTTTTTTTTAAATAGAATTGTTCTGACAGAGTTTCTTTACATAAATCGTCATAAGATAAAAGAGCAAAATATTTTTTTAGTTTCCATTTTTTTTCAAAGAAGAAAATACTTTTGCTTATTTCCTCAGCAGTTGAATAATATTCTGATTTTTGTGTTTTAATAAATTTTTTGATTTTTGTATAATTAGTTGTGTTTAACTTATTAAGTTTGTTTAAAATTTTATTAAAATTTTTATATTTATTAATATTCATATTTTTTTAATACCACCTGAATAAAGATGCTCCAAATACAAATCCTGCTCCAACACCTGAAATTAATACAATGGAGCCTTTTTTAATTTTCTTTTTTTTTAATGCGTCATTTAATGTTATAGCTATTGAAGCATCAGCTGTATTTCCGTAATGTTCAACTGTTGTAAATGTTCTATTTTTTTTAACACCAAGTTTATGTGATAAATAGTCTAATAGATTCTTATTTGCTTGATGAAATATAAACAAATCAACTTCATTTTTACTAACTTTAGCTTTTTTAAGAACATTTTCGATCACTCGCGGTTGATTAATTATAACTTGTTTCCAAGTTTCCAAACCATTCATATCATATAAAAATCTCTCTTTGTTTTTTTGATAACTGCTAGCGTCAAATAAATTACCGCCTCCACATAATCTTACATCTTCATAAGCTTTGCTATCTGTAAAAATATCAGTTGCTAATAATCCATATTTTTTAGGAACCCTTGAAACAATGGCTGCTCCAGATCCATCACCGTAGAAAATAGAATTTTCAGGTATTTTCCAATTTAAATATTTTGATTGCAAAGCAGTACCAATTACCAGAATGTTATTAATTGTTTTATCAAATTTTATTTTCTCACATGCTATAGAAAGCCCTATCTGAAATCCGGTGCAATTTGCGTTTATATCAAAACTACCAGAATTTTTTAAATTTAAGTTTTTTACAATTTTGGAGGCTAGACAAGGAAATTTGTATTCAGCCTCAAAATTACAACAAATTACAAGATTAATTTTTTCTTTGCTAATTTTTGAGTTTTTAATTGCCTGCTTGGCTGATCTAGTGGCCATAAATGAAATTGTTTCTTTCTTATTGGAAAAAAATCTAAAATTAATTCCTGTTTTTTCAATAATTTTTTTTTCTGATAGTCTTAATTTTTTAGCTACAATACGATTTGAAATTTTGACACTTGGTATATATTTTCCAGTAGAGATAATTCCAGCGCTCATTTTATTTTAGAGTGTACAATACACAACTTGGGTAAACTTTATTTTTATCTTTGATTTCATCAAAGAATATTTTTGATTTAATTTTATATTTTGATTTTTGTATAATTGAGTTCAGCTTCTTTAATTCAAGAACATTTTGTGAAGACAATTGATGAAAGAATAAATACTCTGGGATGTAACTATTGTCTTTATTGTTTGATAAAACTTCGCTAGGTATTTTAACAAGTTCACATATAATTAAAGGTGAATTTGGAAAATATAACTTAATTTTATTTAAGAAACCTATAATTTTTTTTTCAGAGTTATCTGTTATCTCATGAATTAAAAACCATAAAGATATCGCAATATTTTCTTTTTTTAAAAAATTAATAGCTTTTTTTGCCCATTTATCTACTTTACCGCCATCACAATGTACTACCTGATTTTTAATGTTAATCTTATTGAGAGCTTTTGCTGACTCGTTAACTGAAACTTTGGAAAAATCTACGCCAAAAATCTTGTTAAGTTTTACTTGTTTATTAAGGTTTATTGCAAAATCAGCGTTGCCTATTCCTATATCAATCAATGATGTAATTGATTTCTCTTTTTTTAAGTTATGGATAGCATGTATGAAGTATCTAAGATGTGTTTTACCACTTCCTAAAATATTTTCAAATCTATCGACATTTACATTGCTCTTTTTGTTTTTCAGTAATTTATCTATATTATATAAGTAATCCTTGTAAGAGTGCGGGACAAAGTAGGAAGAATATCTTCTTAGCACATCTCTTCCTAATTCAGTTAAACGGTAGCTACTTTTAATTTTTTTTGCAAAACCTATGTTAGAAAAATATTCAAATATTGTTTTTAAGATATCCAATGAGAAATTTAATTTATTTTTTTTTAAGTTAATTAAATCTTCATTTAATATTTTGTCTAAATAACCTGTCTTACCTAAATAAGAAATAATTTGGGTGAGGTAAAATCCTCTAATATTTTGAATGATATTTTTTTGAAATTCTGAAGTATCCATTTAAACTGTAAGACCTAAATAAATTGTTTGTCCAGTGACTACTCCAGATTCTTTTTTAAATAAAAATTCTATCACATTTGTTATCTCCTCCAATTTTAACTCTCTTTTAATTTGAAGTTTTTTTTTGGAGTTTTCTATTACTTTGTGTCCAAGTTTTTTAAATGACTTTGTGTTATACATTGAGGGAGCAATAATATTGCAGCTAACATTAGCTTTGGCTAGCTCCTTGGCCACAATTTTTGTGTAGGTAACTATTGAGTTTTTAGATGATGAATATAACGAAGTACCTTCCTCAAGTAATCCAGCTGCCATTGAAGAAAAGCTTACAATTCTTCCAAATTTTTTATTAACCATTTTTTTACTAACTTCGTTTATTAGATTTATCTGTGAGACAACATTTGTTTTAAAAACTTGTAGGACTAATTCTTTGTTATTAAGTATTGCAGGATATGGAGTAGGTATCATAGCAACATTGTTAATTAGATAATCAATTTTTTTATATTTGTTATAAACTTTTTCAATCCATTGTTTGACTTCAACTTCATTATTTACATCCAACACTGTATGGTTATATTTTTTTGAATTTAAATTTAATTTATTTCTACCACATCCAAAAACAATATAATTTCTTTTTATAAAATATTTAACCAAATCTTTACCAAGTCCCTTAGATGAGCCTGAAATTAAAAGAATTTTTTTTTTATTTTTCATTTATCAATTTATGTAAAGCATTAACAAAATCTGAAAAATAAAGTTTAGTTTTTCCTACATTAATCGAGTGAATTTTATCTATCTTAATAGGAAAGTTTTTTTTTGTTTCTTTTTGAATCAAATCTTCTAAACCAACAATAAAATTTACGAATGCAATAGAGTCAATTAAAGATCCATCGCCTAATAAAACAATATTACTAGATTTATCTTTAATTTTAACTTTTGATCCTTTTGTTGCAGCTTTTAAAGACTTAAGTGCGAGTAAGTTGAGTTTTTTTTTATCTAACTTTGATTTCATAATTTATCTTACTACAGGATAGTGCCTTTTCATGTATTCTTTACTTAATAAGTCAGTTACCCTTAACTGTAAAGAAAATCTTATTTTTTTAGATCTATTAACTCCGCTCCTGTGAACCAAAAATTCAGAAAAAATTAAAGCCTCACCTAATTTTACTTTTACCTTTTTGAATTTAAATTGGGAAGAATTTTTAATTAATTTTGAATTTTTTTTTTGTTCATACACTTTTTTTTTAATATGAGATTTTGGACTAACTTCTAGACACCCCTCTTTGTGACTAGTATTCATAAAAGGTATCCAGACTACTATGGAGTTATTTGAATGCCTATTATAGGGAAAATCTTGGTGTGCATCAAAAAAAGAATGCTTCAAATCTTGTGGTAGATCAACTCTAGTTAATGGTCTTGTGCCATAGTGAGGATGTTTTATTCCTAGCTTTTTGTAAATTTGTAATAATTTTTTTTGACTTGCCAGGCTATAAACTTCTGGATCGAGGTGTATTAAATCAAAAACAGCTACAAAAGCTTTTCTAAATTTACTTTTTTCAAGAGCAATTAAGTCTTTATCGCTCGTTATTTTTTTTCCATAAATCTCATGTGAAATATTATTAAACATTTTTAGCCATTTTTTTCTCAATTTTGATAGAAACGGCTTATACCCTATTTTAATTTTACAAAATCCAAATTCATTTAACTCATTTAGTTTATTTTTAAAATTTTCACTCATAAATTTTAGAATAATGGATAAATATCGTCAGTTTTTTCTTTCTCTTTTTTTTCTTTAAGCATTTTTCTGTAATTAGTTATTTTACAAAAGAATTTTTTAATTATTAAGAATATTTTTGCTATCATAAACTATAATATTGTACGTAAACATATCACTAAATGTTCAATTATTGTACATTAATATGTTCATATTTTGAACGAGAGCAACCCCAAATTTTCCCTATTTTGTTAGTTTTTTAATCAATTTTTTAAAAGTATTATTCCCCTCATCATAAATTAATAATTTATCATTATACTTTTGATAAATTTTGTCCCATTTTGAAGAGGACAAATTATATAAAAATTCAAGTTTCTTTAAAATTTTAATTTTATTAAAATTGTTAATCCAAAAAGGTCCTTCATCAATAAATTTTGCAGGCCACCCAAACTTTAGATTCTTATTTTGAAGCAAGCTTGATCTTATACAACATGCTAAACTGATATTACCTCTAGCTAGAGACTGATAACCTAACGCGCTATCAATAAAAACCACAATCTTTGAATTATCTATTAATTCATATGAGCTAAAGTCATTTTTGATATTTTTAAAAATAAAATTACCTCCCTTACTCTTATTCACGGAAATTATATTTTCATAAAAATTTTTTTCTTTGGCCGAGTCCTCCTTAGTAAAATTTCTTCCAGATATTATAAGTTTAATATTTTTATTTACACAAAATTCATTGAGTACTGGTAAAAGAATTTTTTCCGCCTCAAAAAATTTATCTCTTGAGTGAAAATTTTTTCCACTTTTAATTTTCTCATTTAAATAGTTAAATTTAGTAAACTGAGAAATAAAAACCAAACTTCTTTTTTTTCTTGTATTTTTTTTTATCTTTTTAAAATTATTTTTAAAAGATCCGATCGTAATAGATTTTTTTTTAAATATAGAGTCATATAATTTAGAAAATGACCTTGAGTAAGAGAAAAAATGATCCAATTTCCAGTCTAGTTTCAAAATTTCATTTTGTGTATAGTCTGCCAAGGATGTGCCATTTTGAATAAAAACAAAATTTATTTCAGGAAATTCTTTTTTTAGCTTAAAAAAAAAATTGTTATTATCAATGTGGCTAATTACTATTTTTGGTTTAATGAATTTCAAATAAGAAATAATGTATCTTTGCCCTTTTTTATACTTGTGATTTTCAAAAAATGAAAGAAAAAGAACATATAAATTAATTTTCACATTTCTAAGACTTATGATTGGAAGATTATTTAAATTTAATGTTTTTTTAATTAAATTAGCACCGGGATAATCTAAAATAGCAATTAAAGATTTTTTAGGAATATTTAGTTCTAGTTTATAAATTTTCATTTGAAAGTATCCTTGCAAGTTTTAGATCTTTCTGAAAATCTATATCTAGAGAATTCTTTAATTTTTTATTAAATACTGGAGTAAATTTTTTTGGTAAAAATGTTTTTTCCTTAAAAAAATTTTTCCTTGAAATAAGGTAAAGAGATCCATCTATAAAGTAAAAAGAACTGTAATTTTTCTTATTTTTAAAAAATTTGATTTTTTTTTCTCCAATAAAAAAATTGCTGGGATTTTTATAAATTTTTGTTGCACCTATAACAGTATTATTTCTTTTAGAAAAAATGCTGAATGCTTTTTTAAAATTTGTAATATCCCGAAAAGGTGTCGTAGGTTGCAATAAAAGTAAGCCACTTATTTTTCCAAATTTTTTTTCATACCACTTGATAACATGAAATGCTGCTTCTTCAGAAGAAGATGTATCTTTGCTCAATTGTTTTGGGCGCAGGCCTGGAGATAAAATTTTATTTTTTCTAGACAAACTAAGAATTTTTTTATCATCTGTCGAAAGTACAATATTTTTTAAAAATTTTAATTTTTTTGAGAATTTTATGGTCATTTCACAGAGTGACCTTCCATTTATTTTCTTTAAATTTTTATTTTTAAGCCTTTTAGATCCTTTTCTTGCTAAAATTATACCAATTATATGTTTTTTATTCATTGAATGATTTTTGTGAATTTATTCTCCAAAAAGATTTTTTGTTTAAAATTTTAAGAAATGATTTATAGCTGTCTCCCTTGCCGAAAACATTATTAACTAATGGTTTGTAATTTTTAATGAAATGATTGATTTTTTTTTCATTTAATTCATTTATTGATAAGTTTAAGATTGCCCTTGATAAAAACCTTTTTTTTTGTCGTGTCCCAATATTAATACTAGGAACTTTAAAATATGGCGCCTCATAGATGGCGCAACTCGAATTTCCAATTATGTAATTTGCGTTTTTAAGCAATGAAATAAAATAATTAAACCTTAAGCTCGGAAATATTTTAAAATTATTGCTTTTCATTTTTTCATAAATTTTCAAAATTTCTTTAGAACCTGGATCATTATTTGGATAGATTACTATATATTTATCATTTTTTTTCTTTAAAAAATTAATTAGTTTATGAGTATCATTTGCTAAATTTTTTACTTCTGAAGTGACGGGATGCCAGATCAAAACACTATATTCTTTAAAGTGAATATCATATCTTTTTTTAACTGCATCTAGTGATGGCAAATTTTTTTCTTTAACACTATCTAAATCTGAAGAACCGATGTTATAAACATTTTTAGGTATCTCTCCTAAGTTTATAACTCTCCTTTTTGCTTTATTGCTAGACACAAAATGGATGTGGCTCAGCTTAGTTACTGAGTGTCTTATGGTGTCATCTATGGTCCCGCTAAGTTCTCCTCCTTCAATATGTCCAACCAAATAATGATTTAAAGAACCAGTAATTGCTGTAGCTAAAGTTTCAACTCTATCTCCATGAGTTATGACAAGATCTGGATTAATTTTTTCAAATATCTTTGAAAGCTTAGAAATAGTATTAGCCAAAATTATTTCTAAAGGGTCACCAAATTTTTGATTTTTAAACATTATTAGTCCAGTTCTAAAGTATTTTAAAATTTCTTTGTAAGTATTTCCAAATTTTGGGAGCATATGCATACCAGTAATCAAAATAGTTACATTATATCTTTTTTTATTTTTCCTAAGCGAGAATATTAGTGATTTCATCTTACCAAAATCTGCTCTGGTTGATGTTAAAACTATTATTTTTTTCATATAAATACATCCTTCAATTTTATTTGAGTATTTTTTTTAATATCTCTTTTAACTTTTTTATTTAATAATTTTTTGTAGTTTTTAATATTAAAATCTCCATTTCCTGGTCTCTTTAAGTAAAAATTTTTCAGGCTTAATCTTTGTCCTTTTTTCAAATTTTTAGTGGTCGCAGCGGACGCAAATGCAAATTTAATTGTTTGTTTTTCCTCTTTTACTGGTTTTTTGCCATTAGATGATCTAGCTAAAAAAACTTGCTTAGATGCTTTAATTAGTTCTTGTAACTCATGTTTATCCATCGAGGATGAAATATCTGGACCTTTAAAATTTTTTTTATCTACATAATGTTTTTCAACGATGCATGCACCTAAAGCTATCGCACCTAGAGAATTATAAATATTAGTAGAGTGATCTGAGAGGCCAATTATAGATTTGGGAAAACTTTTTTTTAGAACATTTAGATCATTTAATCTTATAAGTTTAGCTGGTGTTGGATATAAGTTAGTACATTGCAATAGGGCATATGGAATTCTTCGTTTTTCAATAATTTTAACACTCGGTTTAATTGATTTTATTGAGTTCATCCCGGTACTCAAAATAATTGGTTTTTTTTGCTTTGCTATATAGTCAACTAAAAGATAATTATTGCATTCTCCTGAGCCAATTTTAAATGCTGGAATTTTAAATTTAACTAACCTATCCACTGCCTTTCTTGAAAAAGGTGTGCTTATAAATATTCTTTTTTTTCTTTGTATATACTTCATTAATTTAAACTCATTCTCCTCTGATAATGAGCATTTGCTAATAAGGTCATAAATATTCTTAGTTGAATTTCCTGGTGTAATTTTTTTTGCCTCTAACGACATTTCATCTTCAGCAATATGAGTTTGATGTTTAATTATTCTAGCTCCACTTTTGATAGCCGAGTCTGCAATTTTTATTGCTTTTTCAATAGATCCATTATGATTAATGCCTATTTCTGCTATAATAACAGGTTCAAATGTTGGTCCTATATTAATATTTCCAATTTTCATAATCTTGGTCATGTGTAAATTTTTTTTGTTAATAGCATCGTTTTGTGCGACTCTGCTAAATTACAGAGTTTGTGCTTTTTATTTTTTGCAAAATTTAATAACTCCCTAGTTTGATAAAATAGACCCGTTTTTACTTTGTATTTCTCATCTTGAGTATTTATTTTTACTGTAAAATATTTTCTTGATTTAAAATCTTTAATTTTCAAGTTCTCTAAAGGTTCAAACTTGTACGATTTTTTTTGGTTGGAAACAACAATGCTCCAAGGTCCAGGTATACTCCATAATGCGTTATAAATTAGTTTGTCTCCTGAATTATACTTAGCTGTAAATATTATAACTTTCGATTTGCCTTCTAAATTAAAAACATTTCTTGTAGAAGAAATAATTTTACCTCTACAAAAAATATTTGAGTAATCAATAAGATGGACCGAATTAGCATACATCCAGTTTTTTTTAATAGGGTTTGGTAATTTTTTGACAGTTTTATCGTAAATATTTTGCTGATCAAAAATTTGAATTAATCTTTTTTTTGATTTATCAATGTCAGACAAAACAAATTTTGTCACATCGTAACTCCGTCTATTAAAACCAACTGTGATATCATTTGATCTTTTCAATTTATTGGCTTTTTGAAATATTTTTTTACTTTCATTAAAATTAAGACCCAAGGGTTTTTCACAAAAAATTTTCCAAGGATATTTTAAAGCTTTAAAAATTATATTTTTTACATTTGTCTCAGAAACAGCGACAATTAAAAGATTAGAAGATGTTTGAAGAAACAAATCATTGATTGATTTATATACATTTTTGATTTTGTATTTTTTAGCTAATTTTTTTGCGTTAATATTATTTTTACTCATAATGCCAAGTATTTTGAATTGTTTAAATTTTTTAAGGGCTTTTATATGTTCCTCGGCCATATAACCTGCGCCGACTACAGAAACATTAATAAATTTTTTTTGAATACTTAAGCCCATTTAAAATTATTGTTTGTTTTAAAATTTTTTAAAAAAATAGTTTTGCCATCTTTAATATTAGAAGTATAAGCTGCTGAAAGTACCTGTACAGCAGACATCCCTTCATAAATATTGCATATTTTTTTATTACTCAAAAATGCAATTAAATTTTTTTTAGTTCCATCTTTTATAGATGAGACTTTTATCTTTGTTTTTTTAATAGTTGAAGGAAGACCGTAAAAATTTGAT
>Ga0163108_10004211_pt1 | contig 10192 bp, 9 predicted proteins | sample Fk1155metaG_FD_109644 | JGI IMG/M metagenome (GOLD analysis project Ga0163108, IMG submission 109644) | Marine microbial communities from the Central Pacific Ocean - Fk160115 155m metaG | ecosystem: Environmental > Aquatic > Marine > Oceanic > Photic zone | place: The Central Pacific Ocean...
CCAAAATGGCTAATTATTTCACCAGCTGTTATAGATGCAATTTTTCCACTTTTTAAAATTGAAAATTTATTTGTTAATCCATATAAAAAACCAGCTGCAAATAAATCACCAGCCCCGGTTGTATCTTTAACTACATTAAAAACTTTAGCTTTTATTTCTACAGTTTCATTAGAATTATAAATTTTTGCACCGTTTTCGCTTCTCGTAATAGCAACTATTTCAACCATACTAGAAATTTCTTTTGCGCTCTCTTCTAAATCTTTAGTTTGGCAAAGCTCTTTAACTTCAAATTCGTTAGCAAATAAAATATCTATATTTTTTTTTATTAAGTCTTTAAATTCATTTCTATGTTTTTTAACACAAAAAGGATCGGATAATGTTAAAGCTACTTTATTTCCAGCATTACGTGCAATTTCTGCAGCTTTTACTAGACTTTCTTTAGCTAAATCTTCTTCCCAAACATATCCTTCTAGAAATGTTATTTTGGAATTTTTAATTAGTTTATCTTCAATATCTTTTGGACTTAGAAGGGAGCATGCTCCTATGTAAGTATTCATTGTTCTTTGAGCATCTGGGGTCACAAAAATAAAACATCTGGCAGTACCTGGTCCATTTTTAAGCGGCACAGTTCTATAAAAAACACCTACATTTGACAAACTTTTTAAAAATGATTTCCCTAAATTGTCATCTTTAATTTTTCCAATAAACGCAGGCTTTCCAGACAATGATGCAAATCCAACTGTAGTATTAGCAACAGATCCTCCAGCTACTTCCACACCTTTATTAAGTGAAGAATAAAATTCCTCAGCTTTATTTTCATCAATAAGTGTCATAACGCCTTTTTTTAAATTATTTTTTTTAATGAATTCCTCATCGACTTCATATAAAACGTCTACCACGGAATTACCAATTCCTAAAAGATCAAATTGTTGCATTTTTTTTTAAATTAAAATTTTTATTTTTAAACATACATAAATCATTTACTACACATCTATAACATTCTGGATTCCGAGCTTTACAAATATATCTTCCATGTAAAATTAATAAATGATGGGCATTATTTAAATATTTTTTTGGTACATTTTTTTCTAATTCTAATTCTACCTCAATTGGTTTTTTTCCATTTGCTATTTTAGTTCTATTAGAAACCCTGAATATATGAGTGTCAACAGCGATAGTTGGCTTTTTAAAAGCTACACTTAATATAACATTTGCTGTTTTTCTCCCGACACCCGGGAGAGTTTCAAGTTCCTCTCTTGTTTTTGGAACTGAACTATTAAAATTTTTAATTAAAATTGAACTTAACTTAAAAATATTTTTTGCTTTAGTATTACAAAAATTAACACTTTTTATTAAATTTTTTATTTTTGTTTCTCCTAGTTCAAGAATTTTTTTAGGTGAATTAGCAAGCCTAAATAGTTTCTTAGTTACTTTGTTAACTCCTGTATCGGTCATTTGAGCTGATAAAACAACAGCAAGCAATAATGTAAAATTATTTGTATAATTAAGTTCGGTTTCTGGGTTTGGTATTTCTTTTGATAATCTTTTAAAAAAAGTATAAATATTTTTTTTTAGCATTTATTTAATCTTAGAGTATATTAGGCTAAAAAAAATTTATATAAAAATGATTAATAAAAATAATAAATTATACGAAATCTCTTTGTACCCATATAGAAGTTTAAATAAAACTGGTTTTTTTATATTAATGTTTAGTTTGGGGTTTGTTAGTTTTGTTGCTGGAATAATATTTATGATAAAAGGTGCTTGGCCTGTTTTTGGTTTTTTTGGACTTGATGTTTTATTAGTATATATTTTTTTTAAAATAAATTTTAGAAGTGGAAAGAAAAAAGAAGTTCTAATTTTAACTAAAAACAAATTAATAGTAGAATTTTATGATTCAAAAAAAATTTCAAAAACATATTATCTAGATGCTAACTGGTTACAGATACATTTAAGTAAACTAAAAAATGAAATGAGTAAATTAAAAATATCTTCAAATGGTAAATCTGTAATTGTTGGTGCTTTTTTAAGACATCAAGAAAAAATAGCTGTTCTTAGGTCTTTAAAAAAAGTCTTAAAAAAATATCGTTTTAACTATGCAAAAATAGATGTCTCAAATTAATAAAAATTTTCTAAGTTTTGGTTTGCTTTTTTTACTTGGATTAATTTGGGGTAGTTCTTTTCTTTTTATTAAATTTGCAGTTCTTTCATTAAAACCTTTAACTGCTGTTTTTTTAAGAATGATAGTTGCAGCTTTATGTTTATTTATTTATTTAAAAATAAAGAAAATAATTCTACCTTTTAAAAAAAAAGATTTTGTTAATTATTTTGCAATAGCTCTTCTTGGAAACGCTTTTCCCTTTGTTTTAGTAAGTTGGGCAGAAATATCTATTAATACAAATGTAACAGGAATTATGATGGGACTTATGCCAATAACAACTGTTTTTCTAGCGTATTTTTTTGTTAAAGAAGAAAAAATAAATTTATATACTTTTTTAGGAATTTTATTAGGTTTTCTTGGTTTATTTTTTCTTTTAGATATTATTTCAAATAAAAATATTAATCTATTTCCACATTACGCAGTAATTTTAGCAACTATAAGTTTTGCTGTAGGAACAATTTATGTAAGAAAAATTCCTAATTTTAACCCTTTATATATACTGACTGGATCCACATATTTTGCTTGTATAATATTACTTCCTTTTGTTTTTCTTTTTGAAGATCCAATGAATGCATCTCCAACCAATCAAAGTATAATTTTTGCAATTGTGTTAGGAATTCTTAATACAGCAATAGGAGGATTAATTTTTTTTAAATTAATAAAATTAACTGGAGCTGCCTTTACTTCCACGGTTAATTTTATTACTCCCTTTGTCGCTGTAATTTGGGGATATGCTTTTTTAAATGAATCTTTGAATTCGAAACAAATTTTAGGATTTTTTTTTATTCTATTGGGAATTTATTTAGTAAAAAAATCAACTGATTCCTAAAACATCAGCCATATTAAAAAAACCTTTTTTTTGATTTGATAACCAAATGGCTGCTTTTAAAGCTCCCGTTGCATAAATTGATCGGCTGAAACCTTTGTGTTTAAGTTCTATTTCTTCACCATTATTTGTAAAAATAACAGAATGATTACCAACTATATTGCCTTTTCTTTGACAAAAAAAATTTATTTTATCTATTTGTTTTTTTCTAGTTTTGTTAGGTTTCATTGAAGATTTATTTTTCAAATTAAATTTTCTTTCTTTTGCAATAACTTCCCCAAGGGCTAAAGCTGTTCCTGATGGTGCGTCTTTTTTATGTTTATGATGTATGTCTAAAATTTCAGCTGATGTATTGCTGTCAAAAAAAATATTAGATGCTTTGCCTACCAAGCTCATTAATAAATTTATTCCTATACTCATATTAGGTGCAAAAACAATTGCTGTTTTTTTAGATGCATGTTTTATTTTATTTATTTGATTAGAATTTAATCCTGTTGTACCAATTACTAATTTTTTTTTTAATTTTTCTGCATATCTAACAGTTTCTAAAGTGCTTTCAGGTTGCGAAAAATCAATAATTGTATTTGCTTCTTTAAATGCTAATTCTTTATCACTTGTTATGTTTATTTTTTTTATTTTTTTGTGTAAAAATTTAGAATTTTTATTTTCAAGAGCAGCAATTAAATCAATGCTTGAAAATTTTTGTAATTCTTTAATTATTTGTTGGCCCATTCGACCGGCACAACCAACTAAGGCTAGTTTAATTTTTTTCATAATTTAATTATATATTACTTTTTATTCCAAAGATCTTTTAATCTATCAAAAAAACCTTCGGATTGAGGGCTAGTTGTTTTTTTATTTTTATCGCCATCAAATTGTTTTAATAAATCTTTTTGATTGGTAGATAAATTAACAGGAGTTTCTACAAATGCCTCTAAATACAGATCTCCTTTTCCAGTTTGTCTTACTATTGGCATTCCTTTATCAGATAATCTAAAATTGCTTCCTGTCTGTGTCCCTGATGGAATTTTAACTTTTACTATTGAACCATCTAACGTTGGCACTTCTATATTTCCTCCCAAAGTCGCTGTTGTCATTGATATAGGTGCTCTACAATATAAATTTTCAGCGTCTCTTTTAAAAATTGTATGAGGTTTTTCTTTAATAAAGATATATAAATCACCAGATGGTCCTCCCTTATATCCTGCTTCTCCTTCTCCTGATAATCTTATTCTAGTTCCATCTTCAACGCCTGCTGGTATATCAACGGACAAACTCTTTTTTTTATCAACTCTTCCAGTTCCTTTACATACATTACAAGGATTTTTTATAACTTGGCCCGCACCTCTACATTCTGGACAAGTTTGTTGAATTGTAAAAAAACCTTGAGAAGCTCTAACAGATCCATGCCCTTCACAAGTTGGACATGTTTCAGGTTTTGAATTTGACTCATGTCCGTTGCCATCACAAGTGTTACATTTAATTTTTGTTGGAACGTGTACTACAATTTTTTTTCCTGAAAAAATCTCTTCTAAAGAAACTTCCATATCGTATCTTAAATCCGCTCCATATTCTTTTGTATTTGTTCTGCTATTTCTTCTCCTTCCCCCAAAAATTCCTCCTATATCATCATCAAAATCTCCAAACATTTCCTCAAAAATATCTGAGAAACCTCCACCAAAATTAAAATCCTTAAAACCGGCCCCGCCGTTTTCAAATGCCTGGTGACCAAATTGGTCATATTGAGTTTTTTTTTCTTTATCTTTTAGAACATAATAAGCTTCATTTATTTTTTTAAATTTTTTTTCAGCTTCTTTATCACCCTTGTTTCTATCAGGATGATGTTGCATTGCTTTTTTTCTATAAGCTTGCTTTATTTCAGCTTCACTAGATGATTTACCAACCCCTAAGGTTTCATAATAATCTTCTTTAGACATGATTAAAGAATATATAAGGGTTTAATGTGAAGAAATGAAGGGGTTAGGCTGATTTTTTACTATTTTTTTTATCTACTTCTTCAAATTCAGCATCTACTACTTTTTCTTCTTTTTTACCAGAACCCTTCTTTTCTCCCTTCTGGGGTTCATTTTTTCCTTGTTTAGCTTGTTGTTTTTGTGCTTCTGCTTGTGCTTCTTTATAAATTATTTCACCAAGTTTCATAGATGCTTGGGTTAAAGCATCAATTTTTGCTTTTAATTCTTCTTTATTTTCACTATCTTTAACTTTTTTAAGTGCTTCTAAACTTTCTTCAATTTTTTTCTTTTCTTCAGCACTAACCTTTGAACCATGTTCTTTTAAACTTTTTTCTGTTGCATGTATTAATGCATCAGCTTGATTTTTTAATTCAACAACTTCTTTTTTCTTTTTGTCAGATTCAGCATGTTTTTCAGCATCTTTAACCATTTTTTCTATTTCTTCATCTGAGAGGCCACCAGAATCTTTAATTGTTATTTTTTGTTCTTTGTTAGTACCTTTATCTTTTGCAGAAACATTTAAAATGCTATTTGCATCAATATCAAAAGTTACTTCAATTTGTGGAATGCCTCTGGGAGCTGGTGGTATACTTTCAAGATTGAATTGTCCTAAAATTTTATTATCTCCTGCCATTTCTCTTTCACCTTGAAAAACTCTAATTGTAACCGCTGCTTGATTATCTTCTGCAGTTGAAAATATTTGGCTCTTTTTTGTCGGTATGGTTGTATTTTTCTCAATTAATTTTGTAAAAACACCTCCCAATGTTTCAATGCCAAGTGTTAATGGAGTTACATCTAATAACAATACATCTTTAACATCTCCTTGTAACACTCCAGCTTGAATAGCTGCTCCAGATGCTACTACTTCATCTGGGTTAACGCCTTTATGCGGTTCTTTATCAAAAATTTTTTTAACAGTTTCAATTACTTTTGGCATTCTAGTCATTCCACCTACTAGAATAACATTTTTAATATCACTTGCTTTCAGACCGGCATCTTTCAAAGCAGTTTCACAAGGTTTAACTGTTTTTTCTATTAAATCTTCTACTAGTGATTCTAATTTAGATCTAGATAAACTTATGTTTAAATGTTTTGGTCCAGATTTATCTGCAGTAATAAAAGGTAAATTAATTTCTGTTTGAGAAGAATTAGAAAGTTCAATTTTCGCCTTTTCTGCTCCTTCTTTTAATCTTTGTTTTGCAAGCGGATCTTCCCTTAAATCAACTCCGTTATCTTTTTTAAATTCATCAGCTAAATAATCTATAATTCTATTATCGAAATCTTCTCCTCCAAGAAATGTGTCGCCCGAAGTTGATTTAACTTCAAAAACTCCATCTCCAAGTTCAAGAATTGAAACATCAAATGTTCCACCACCCAAATCATATACTGCTATTGTTCCAGGATCTTTTTTATCAAGACCATATGCTAATGCAGCGGCTGTTGGTTCATTAATAATTCTTTTAACATCTAAACCTGCAATTTTTCCTGCATTTTTTGTTGCTTGTCTTTGGGAATCATTAAAATAAGCAGGAACTGTAATAACAGCTTCTTTTATTTCTTGTCCTAAATGTTTTTCTGCAGTTTCTTTCATTTTTTGTAAAATATATGCACTTACTTGTGATGGGGCATATTTTTTACCATTAGCTTCTACCCAAGCATCTCCATTATCACCGGACACAATTTTATAAGGAACTAAATCTTTATCTTTTTCAACTTCTTTATCATCAATTCTTCTTCCAATTAATCTTTTAACAGCAAATAACGTGTTTTCTGGATTCGTTACAGATTGTCTTTTAGCTGCCTGGCCAACCAATGTTTCCTTTCCATCCTTACTAAATGCAACCATTGAAGGTGTGGTTCTAGAACCTTCCGTGTTTTCAATTACTTTAGCATTTTTCCCATCCATAATAGCTACGCAGGAATTAGTTGTGCCAAGATCAATACCAATTATTTTGCTCATTTTTTTTATTTACCTTTATAAATTATAATCTGGTGAACTATATAATAATTTTCACCTATATGTACAAGGCCTAGAGCAAAAAAAAATTATTTTTTTTTATCTTCACTTTTTTTTGCTATTACAACTGATGCTGGCCTTAAAAGTCTATCTTTAATTAAATATCCTATTTGTATAACCTTTATAATTTCTCCTATTTTTTTATCATTGTTAATTTCTTCAGATACAGCTTGGTGGAAATTAGGATCAAATTTTTTACCCAAACAATCAATTTGTTTAATTTCAAATTTTTCTAGAGTTTTAAGAAAATCTTTAAAAATTAATTCAATTCCCTCTATTAACGGTTTTACACTATCATTACTATCTTTTTTTGTTAAAGATATGCTGTCCATTACACGTGTAAAATTATCTGCCACTAAAATTATTTCATTGGCAAATTCTGTTATAGCATATTTAAACGTACTCTCTCTTTCTTTATCAAATCTTTTTGTCAAATTATCAATTTCTGCAAGATAGCGTAAATTATCTTCCTTAGCTTTTTTAAGATCGTTTTTTAAATCTTCGAAATTAATGCTTTCTTTTTTCTTAATATTTTTATTAGATTTATTTACCTGTGGCTTTTTTTTTAATTTTTCCATTATAAACTATAAATATAATTAAAATTTATGTAAGATAATTTTCACAAAGTTCAATATCCATGTTTAAAAAAAAAATAAATTCTATTGTAATTGCAAGTCACAATCCCGGAAAAATTAGAGAAATGCTACCTTTTGTAAAAAAATTAAATACTAAGATATATTTTGCAAAAGATTTTAAATTAAAAGAGCCTAAGGAAGATGGTTCAAATTTTACAGAAAATGCAATAAAAAAATCACGTTATGTCTATAACAAAACGAACAAAGTTTCTATTGCTGATGATTCAGGATTAGTAATACCATCACTTAAAGGAATGCCAGGTATATTTTCATCTAGATGGGCAGGAAGAGAAAAAAATTTTAATCAAGCAATGAAAAAAATTAATAGTATGCTTTATAAAAAAAAAACAAATGCTTATTACATATCTGTTCTTACTGTATCATACAGCAAAAAAAAAGAGAGAGTGTTTACAGGAAAAATTTTTGGGAGTATTACGTGGCCACCTAAAGGAAATTTAGGTTTTGGTTATGATCCAATATTTATTCCAGGTGGTTACAACAAAACTTTTGGTGAACTTTCAAATAAAATTAAAAATAGAATAAGTCATAGAGTAATTGCTTTTAAAAAATTATTGAATTTTTTTAGTTAAAATTTTTTTTTTTTTGCTAATTTTTCTACTTTAAAACTATTTTGTTTAACTTCTAATATAGAAAGTTTTCTTACAACACTTCCATTTGATAAAAATTTAAATTCACCATCAATGCCTGTATAACCATAAGAATTTTGAAAATCTTCGTAACTTAATTCATATATTTTTTCATTTTTATCTATTATTGAAAATACGGTTGTTAATGAATCGTGAGCTAGTGAAGATAAACGAATAGGTTTATAATTATATAATTTATAGAATTTTTTTTTAAAATCTTGCCACAACTTAGGACTTGGCGCTACAAACCAAGCTCCCAACAAACCTGGTTCTGAACCGATATTATCTATATGCCATTCCCCAGTTCCAATTAATTTTATCTTCTTAAAATCTACTCCATAATACGTTAACGTAGCTGATGCCTGTCTTAATTTATCGCCTGTTTCTATTAATAATAAAACATCAAACCCAGGATCAAAAGTTTCAATTAGATTTTCACCAGTTTCTTCATCTTTTTCTAATTTAGGATTTTTATCTAAACCAACTAACTTTTGAATATTAATTTCAAAATCAGTTGTATTTGAATCATATAATTCAACTTTATTAAGTAACAATTTATTTTTATTTAAAACTTTTCTATATATATTTAAAACTCTTTTGCCATATTCTGAATTTGGTAGTAATGCAGCAAATCTTTTATAATTTTTTTTTATTGTATAATCTGTAATGTTTACAATTTGCATTTCAGGTTCAAAACCCATTAAATAAACGCCTTCTTCTTTTTGTTTTTTATCGCTAGAGAATGATATTAAAGGTATGTTTTTATACTTTGCAATTTTTAATGATGACTTTAAAGACGATGAAAAAAAAGGACCTAAAATAACATCAACATCTTGTTCTACTAATTCTTTTGTTGCTTTCTTGGCACGAGATGGGTTGGCTTTTGTATCTTTAATTATTAATTCACTATCTATTTTTTTATTTTCATAAACTACCATTTGCATTGTATCTAAAAATGATTGGCCAATATATGAATATTTGCCAGTTAATGGTAATAAAACCCCAATTTTAAGTTTGTCTGGTTTTTTTTCTTTTAGAAAACTTTCTTTTTTTTCAACTTTTTTTTTTACTTTTTTTTTTTGTGAACCAAAAAAAATAAAAGGTTTTTTCTTTATTTTCTTTTCTTTTATATCCTCATATTTAATATATTCTTTGTCTTCCTTATCATCTGATTTTTTACTTTGTTCCTCAATATACTTAAGTTCCTCTTCTGTCAATACAGCTGATATCACAGGACTATTTATACTTAAAAAAAATATTAAAGAGAAAAAAATTAGTTTAAGGTATAATTTATTAAAGACTTTTTTTACAAACATATTTTCTATTATTTAATTTAATGTTAAAAATTGACAACATTTTATTATCTCCTCAATTATATATTGTTTCAACCCCGATTGGTAATTTAAAAGATATAACCTTAAGAGCTTTATCAATTTTAAAAAGTAGTAATATAATTGCATGTGAAGACACTCGTGTAACAAAAAAATTATTATCTGCATATGAAATTAAATTAAAAAAATTAGTTTCTGTACACGAACATACTTCTCAACAAAAATTAGTATTTTTAATTAACAAAATTAAAAAAGGAGAGTCGATTGCTTTGGTTAGTGATTCTGGAACACCTGTTATATCTGATCCAGGAATTAAATTAATTATTTTAGCAATAAAAAATGATATTAAAATTACACCAATACCAGGAGCAAGTGCAGTCACAGCATCTTTGATGGGGGCAGGTTTAGCTCATAATAATTTTCTTTTTGTAGGTTTTTTACCTAACAAAAGAAATCAAAGAATAAATTCATTAAATAAATATAATAAAATTGATTCTCTATTAATTTTTTATGAAAGTGCAAAAAGAATTAATGAAACAATGGCTGATATGTTTTCAGTTTTTGGAAATAGAAAATGTGTTATTGCAAGAGAACTAACTAAA
>Ga0163108_10004212_pt1 | contig 10192 bp, 13 predicted proteins | sample Fk1155metaG_FD_109644 | JGI IMG/M metagenome (GOLD analysis project Ga0163108, IMG submission 109644) | Marine microbial communities from the Central Pacific Ocean - Fk160115 155m metaG | ecosystem: Environmental > Aquatic > Marine > Oceanic > Photic zone | place: The Central Pacific Ocean...
ATGAAATGTTTGGTGATAAAATTATACCAACAGAAAGCGACAAAACTGATCTTAAAAAATTAATTTCTGAATGCGATCTTTTAGTTGGTGGTGTTTTAATACCTGGCGCTGAGGCTCCAAAATTAGTTACAAAAGATATGGTTAAAAATATGAAAAGAGGATCGGTAGTTGTGGATGTTGCTATTGACCAAGGCGGATGTGTTGAAACAAGCAAACCAACAACTCACGCAAACCCAACTTATTTAGTAGACGATGTAGTTCATTATTGTGTAGCTAACATGCCTGGTGGTGTACCAAGAACTTCCACAATGGCTTTAAATAAAGCAACTTTACCATTGTTAATTAAGTTAGCAGATCAGGGTTACAAAAAAACCTTACAAGAAAATAAAAATTACTTAGCTGGTTTAAATATATATAAAGGAAAAATTACATTCAAAGGAGTAGCAGAAGCATTTAACCTAGATTACACTCCAGCCGAAAAAGCTTTATTAGAGTAAATAAAAAAGGAAAACCATTCTTACTTTTGGGTTTTATAGTAAGATTTAAACCCATTATGCGCCTCTTTAGGATTTTCTTTATTTGGTATTTATGATTTAATTCAAACATTATGAGTTCGGAAATTAAATTTAAAGGTCATAATTTACCAGACGAAAGTCAAAATCAGAATAGAGTTAAACTAACTGACTTACTATCAAGACTTAATAACGAAAAGAAAAGAGAAAGAAATACTAACATAGTTATTTCCATAGCAGCTATTTCTGCGGTTACTGCGTTTGGTATTATATTATCTTTATAGGATATAAGAATAAATATTATTATTTAATAAATTGATTAATAAGAAGTGAAATACGCTTAGCATCGGAAATTTTCACTTTAGTGTGTATAGGTAAAACTAAATATTTATTCTCGATTTCATTCATAAATTTAAATTTTTTATTTTTTACAAATTTTTTGAAAATTGAATATCTATCATTTCTAAAATGAACTTGATTACTTTCTATTAATCGAGATCTTAACTTTTTTTGTAGATAATCTTTTTTATCTAAAATTATTGTAAAAAGCCAATTAGCATGTTCAAAATTACCTTTCTCATCTACTATGTGAATTTTTTTATTATCTTTAAGATATTTTTTATAAGTATTGAAAATTTTTCTTCTATGATGCCAGATCTTTTTAAATTCTTTAATGGACTCAAGTAACAAAGAAGCTCCAATATCAGTCATTTGATATTTATAACCAATTTCTTTTATGTCGTTTTCCCATGTGCCACCTTGTTTTGCCAGACGATCAATTCCAAACCATCTTATTCTTCTAGCCTTTTTTAAAGTTTTTTTATCTTTAAAAACCAACATTCCGCCATCACCTGATGTAACTTGTTTAATTGCTTGAAAACTAAATATGGTGAAATCTGAATATCTCGTAATTGGTTTTTTTTTGTATAATGCTCCGAGACTTTGAGCAGCGTCTTGTATTAATTTTATTTTATTTTTATTGGCTAATTTTTTTAAAGCATCGAGATTACATGGAAGACCACCATAATTTACAAAAACGATTGCTTTAGTTTTTTTTGTTATTAATTTTTTTACACTTTCAATATTGATATTCAAAGTTTTAGGATCAACATCCGCAAATTTTATTTTTGCACCAATATACAAAAGTGGAATATTTGTAGCAGTACAAGTAAAAATAGGACAGATAACTTCATCATTCTTTTTTATGCCAGCTAGTATATATGACAAATGCAAAGCGTCAGTGCCAGAACCAACAGCAACAGAAGACTGATTATCAGCAAATTTTTTAGAGAAGATAATTTCTAACTTATCTACAAGAGGCCCTTGACCAAGCCATCTAGTTGAAAAAACTCTTTTCATGGCACTCAAATAGTTTTTAGGTATATGAGGATAAAATTGAGTAATTGATTTATTTGTATCTTTTATTAACGGAAAATCTTTGAACATATAAAATATTTCTTATATAAAATTTAAATGAAAACAAAATTTAATTGGTTTAATTATAACCTAAAAAGAAATAAAGAGGCAAATAAAATCCACTCAATTAATCTAAAAAATAAATTAAATTTTTTAGAAAAAGGTGTTTATCAAAACATTAGAGATATTTATGCTCTGGCACTTTTAATTTCAAATAATCAAAAAAAGAAAATTAGTATATTAGATTATGGCGGGAATTTAATGTCACATGTTAATTTAGAAAATAAAATTCAAACTAAAAATATCACTTTTTTCATTTTTAACCCTTATACACCTAAAAATATAAAAAATAAAATTGGTTTAAAAATAAAATTTATAAAAAAAATAGACACATGTAAATTACGCAAATTCGATTTAATTTATTTTGGATCAGTTTTGCAATATATTAATGATCTTAAATCAATAAGAAATTTAATAATTAAAAAATCGAATTATATTCTAATAACACATACTCCTATCACTCTTAGTAATAAAAACTTTATTTCAAATCAAAAAAATGCAAAAAATTTAATACAAAATGTTCACACACTTAGTCAGATTAAAAATACATTGTTATATAATAGTTTTAAATTAATTTTTAAATCTGTTAACGATCAAAAATATTCAGGATTAAAAAAAAAATATAAAGACACACATTCTTTAAATTTGCTTTTTAAAAATTCTAAATGAATAAAATCGCAATTTATTGTACAACAATTAAATATTACAGAGTTATGGAAAAACTTCCAAGTTACATAATACCTCTTGGCTTGGGCGAGGAGAAATATCCCGATAATTGGTTAACTGAAAAAGTTGGAGATAATATAAGTTCATTGAATAGATTTTATGCAGAATTCACGGGTCTTTACTGGATTTGGAAAAATAAAATTAATAAACTTAACAGCAATGATCTCATAGGAAATTGTCATAATAGAGTTTTGTGGTTAAATGATTATATTGAAAATAAGAAAAAATTTACTAGTGGAAGCCTATTTGATAATTTTCTTAATTTAGAAAACAATATTTTAAAAGAGACTGATGTAATTCAAGTTCAACCAATAACATTTAAAAAAAAAATTTATTTAAAGATTTTGAAGAAATTCATAAATGTGATGCTTTAGTAAAAAGTATTGAATTTTTAGATCAAGATTTATCTAAAAAATTTATAAAACACTTAGAAGGCAATCAATTATTCCCACATAATATGTTTATAACCAAAAAATCTTTTTTTATTGAATATTGTGAAATGATATTTCCATGGATGGAAAAGTGTTTAGAATATTGTAAGCAAAAAGATTTGTGTAAAAATTACAATCTACGTTTGCCAGCTTTTTTAGCAGAAAGATTTACTTCTTTTTGGTTTTCTGAATTTAACAATCGCAAACTATTATCCTACGCAAGATTAGGTAAAATTCATCTGTCAAATAATATAAATAAATTTATAAACTCCACAAAATTACCTTTCACATTTTATCAATACCCCACTATTCATAGGTATTAAAGTTAATATTTTTATCAATTTATTTCCTTTTTCCTAAAGCTAGGATATAAATCAATACTAATTAATATGGCGAGGTAGCTCAGTTGGTTAGAGCACAGGACTCATAAGCCTGGGGTCGGCGGTTCGAATCCGCCCCTCGCTACCAAACTTTCCCTAAATCTTGACACACATACTACACAGTGAGAAAGTGTTTATCATGAAAAACCTCTCTCTTTTTTGCATCACATTAAATCCTAAACATGAAGAAATGATAAATGAATTATCATATATCCCAGTTGGATTAGGAGATAAAAAATTTTCTATTAATTGTTTTAAGGACAGAGATGGAGAGAATATTGCTGTTAAAAATCAAAATTACGGTGAATATACTTTTCATTATTGGGTTTGGAAAAATTATTTAGACAAAATTCATACGGAGTGGGTCGGATTCTGCCAATATAGAAAGTTTTTTGTAAAAGAAGACTCAGATGAAAGGATATTTAATTCATTTCAATCTCTCAAAGAAAATATTATTCAAAATATACCAAGTAATCTAGCAAGTTATGACTGTATTTTAGGTGAACAGTTTTTTGTAAATAATTATAAATTTATGAAATTCATTAAACAAAATCCCTTAAAAACTATATCTTCTTTAAATTTAATTTTTTCCAAAAAAAAAAGAAATATTAAATTCCATTTTGACATGTTTCATGGCGATGGAAATTTAGAAAAAGCTATAAATCTATTAGATAATGAAAATAAAGATGATTTTGCTAGATTTGTAGAAACAAAAGGATCATTTAATCCACAAAATATGTTTATTTGTAAAAAAAAATTTTTAGGCAATTATTATAACACTGTATTTCCATGGTTAAAAAAATGTGAAAAAATTTTTGAATTTAAAGATTTAACAGGTTATGGAATGACTAGAATATATGGATTTTTAGCAGAAAGATTTTTATCCTACTGGTTTCAAAAAAATTATAAAGTTAAGGAGATTCCAATTATATTTCAAGATATCTCTGACTATAAAAATTTATAGTCTTTACAAAATTCTTTAAAGGTCATTAAGCTTTTGTCTTTCTTAGATACCAAGACTTTTCTTTTTGGCTTTTTAATTTTTAAGTTTTTATCCAAGACATTTATACCATCTTCATATTTAGGACTGTAATAATTAGATAATTTATAATAAATAACATTTAGTTTTTCATAACTATAATAAGCGTGCGCAAAGCCTTCTGGTATATATAAACTTAAACAATTTTTGTCAGAAAGAATAATTTTGAATTTTTTTCCAAATGTTCTTGAATTTTTTCTCAGATCAATCACACAATCAAGTATTTTTCCTTTTACTACATTAATGTATTTTGCTTGTTGAAATTTAGTTTGAAAATGAAATCCTCTTAAAACATTTTTTTTTGAGACAGTACAATACTCAAAAACGAATTTTTTGTTCAGTATTTTTTTATTAAATGTTTCTCTTAAACGACCTCTACTGTCAATATTATTTTTTTGTTTTATTATTAGAAGATCCTTAAATGCTGTTTTATATACTTTCATTATTTAAAATTTTTTTAAGTTTTCTTAAACTCATATCCAGTCTTTTTGGAAATTCTCCATGGGAATAAATTTTTTTAATATGTTTATTATTTTTTTTAGCAAATTCATAGATAATTTTGCTTTTACCACCAACATTTACAATTCCTTTTTGATTTAAAAGTTTTAAGATAATTTTGGCAATATCTTCTTGAAAAATAAAATTAGATTTTACATTTGCGTACGCTTTTTTATGAATAAAAGGCTTTTCAGTCATACACAATCTTAAAATCAGAGAATTTTTATACATGTGAACGGCACTTTCTCCACCAAGTTTTGACCAACCATAGTTATTCCAGGGTTTAACTGGATCTTCTTCGTTATAATTTCCCTTAATTCCAGCGTACACATAATTTGTCGAAAAATAGATAATTTTAATATTTAATTTAGAAATTTCTTTTATAAGATTACATGTACCGATTATATTTAGGTCAATGCTTTTATTTATATCTTTGTGGTGAATAGACATTGGTCTAGATAAGCCTGCTAAATGTAAAACATAATTTGGCTTAAATTTTTTTAAGTTATTTCTTATAGATTTTGAAGATAAAATATTCATTTGCCTTTTATCTCTAAAAATAAATTTATTTTTAGTTTTTAACGATTGTAATATTTTTCCAAATCTACTATTTGACCCTGTGACTAAAATTTTTTTCATTATTAAATTATAGACTTTAAATATTTTGAATATTCACAATTTCCATAGAATTTAATTGCATTTTTGATATCTTTTTTATTAATCCAATTATTATTTAAAGAAATTTCCTCAATACAGGCAATTTTTAATCCCTGTCTGTTTTCAATAGCAGATATATAACTCGAGGCATTATAAAAATCTTGAATATTTCCGGTATCCAACCATGTTCCGCCTCTGCCAATTAACTCAGCTTTAAGTCTATTGTTTTTTTTATATTTATTTAATAAGTCGACAATTTCTAATTCTTTTCTTTTAGAAGGTTTTAAACTTTTACTAAATTGAATTACTTTATTATCAAAAAAATATAATCCTGTAATAGCCAAATTCGAGTATGTTTTTTTTGGTTTTTCTACAAGTTTAATTACCTTTTTATTTTTATTAATTGTTGCAACACCATATAAGTTAGGATTTTTGACTGGATGTAAAAAAATTTTAGCTCCTTGTTTAATTGATATATTTTTCTGTAATATTTTTGTAAGACTTTGACCATAAAAAAAATTATCTCCTAAGATTAAAGCTACATTGTCTTTGTTAATAAATTTTTCGCCTACTATGAATGCATCAGGTAAACCATTAGGTTTTGACTGTTCTTTATATTGAATTTTAATGCCTAGATTATTTTTTTCAGGCAAGATTTTTTTAAATTGATGAAGCTGCCCTTTATTTACTATGATTAATATATTTTTAATTCCAGCTAGCATTAAGACTGATAGAGGGTAATAAATTAAAGGTTTGTCGTATAGAGGGAGCAATTGTTTGTTTACTGCTTTAGTTAAAGGACTCATTCTTGTTCCCATCCCTCCAGCTAAAATAATTCCTTTTTTTATCATTTTTTTAGACCTAATCGTTTTTCGTATATTGCTTTTGATTTATTTTTAAATATTTTTTTATTTACAAAATACCATTTAATGGTCTCTGTCAGTCCTTTGTCTATATTAATTTTTGCTTTCCATTTTGATCTATTATAAATTTTTTTACTATTAAGCGCATATCTAAAATCATGTCCTGGTCTATCTTTGACAAAAATAATTTTACTTCTTTTTTTAATTTTAATTTTTTCTAATTTGCATATTTTTAAGAGTTTTTTAACTAAATTAATATTCTTTAAATTTATTCCTGAACCTACATTATAACTTTCTCCAGATTTACCTTTTAAATAAAGCATGAATAAGGCTTTACAATGATCCAATACATTGACCCACTCTCTAGAATTATTTCCTTTTGCATAAATCGGCAATTCTTTGTTATTAAAAATATTTAAAATCATTTTTGGTATTAACTTTTCTGGAAATTGGTATGGTCCATAGTTGTTACAACAATTAGATATCACAGCATTAATTTTATAAGTTTTGATATACGATTTTACTAAATGATCTGCGCTTGCTTTAGAAGCAGAGTAGGGTGAACTTGGTTGATAAGGATATTTTTCATCAGATCGTTTGTTACCTTTAATGTCTCCATAAACTTCATCAGTTGAAATATGTATAAGTTTGATTTTTATATTCTTTTTCTTTAGAAACCTTAAAGCTTCAAGAAGATTAAATACTCCATGAATATTAGTATCGATAAAATTTTTAGGTCCATCAATAGATCTATCAACATGTGTTTCAGCAGCTAAATTAAAAATTGCAACAGGTTTGTATTTTTGGATTATATTAACTAGTTTCTTTTTGTTGTTTATATCTAATTTGTGAAATTTATAATATTTCTTGTTTTTATCTTTGTGAGCTAAATTATTGGAAGAATATGTTAGTTTATCAATATTTATTATAAAGTATTTTTTCTTTAATAAAAAATTAACCAAATTAATTCCTATAAACCCTGATCCTCCAGTAACAATGATTTTTTTCATTTTATATATCAAGAATAATAAGCTTTAATGTGATAAATTAGTAAAAGAATTATCCTATAAAATCAAATATTATTATTGAATGGAAACAAAAGACATCAGTGTAATTATCACTACTTTTAAAAGTGACAACATAATACAAGCATGTATAGACTCTTTACCAAAGAATATAAGAATATTAGTTATTGAAAATTCTAATAATAAAGATTTCAAAGATAAAATTGAGTCGAGATATTCAAATGTAGAGTGTTATTTAACTGGAGATAATAAAGGTTACTCCGTTGCAAATAATATTGGATTATCAAAAGTAAAGACTAAATACGCATTAGTTTTAAATCCTGATACTACTCTTGAAAAAGATACGATTAAAAATTTTTTAATATCAGTAAACAAATATTCAGATTTTTGGTTAATGGGGCCAATTAATAACCAAAACAATGAGACTAGATTTAAAAAAAGAGAAATTATAGAAGTAGATAATTTAAAGGGATTTGCAATTTTTTTTAATATGAAAAAATTTAACAACAATTTTTTTGATGAAAATTATTTTTTATATTTTGAAGAAATTGATTTGTGTAAAAAAGTTATACAGAAAAAAGGCAAAATATTATTGAATGATAACATAAGAGTTAATCATATGGGAGGTCTTTCGGTTAATCAAAATTTTAAAAAAGAACTTGAAAAAAATAGAAATTGGCATTGGATGTGGTCAACTTTTTATTTTCATAAAAAACACAAAGGATTTGTTTTAGCTTTGATAATTATTCTTCCGAAATTAACATCGTCTTTTTTTAAAACAATTTTTTACCAATTAATTTTTAGTAAAAATAAAAAAGATATTTATTTTTGTAGATTAAGTGGCATAATTAATTCTATTTTAGGTAAAAAGTCTTGGTATAGACCAACATTAGATTGATTTATTTTAACTTTAATTATAATAGTTTCTCCAATGAATTTTAAGAATAAAATTATAATAACCGGAGGAGCTGGTTTTGTTGGAACAAATTTAATAAAAAAACTTCTCAAAAAAACAAAATATAAAATTATTAGCATTGACAACTACTCTTCAGGCACAAAAAAAAACCATATAAAAAATTCTAGAATAAAATACTTAAAAGGAAATACTGCTAATATCTCAAAATTAATTACAAAACCAAAAGAAATTAAAAGCATTTTTCATTTTGGAGAGTTTGCAAGGATTTATCAAAGCTTTTTAAGAATGAGTGAATGTATTGACTCAAATTCAATCGGTTCAAATGCTGTATTCAATTTTTGCCTGAAAAATAAAATAAAATTAGTTTATTCCGCAACATCAGCATCTTTAGGAAATAAAGGGGATGATAAAAATTTATCACCTTATGCTTTTACTAAGGCAAAAAATTTAGAACTTTTAGAAAATTTAAAAAAATGGTTTAATTTTAAGTATGAGGTAATTTATTTTTATAATGTTTATGGACCAAATCAAATCTACAAAGGACAGATGTCAACCGTTATAGGTATATTTGAGGACTTTTATAAAAATAGAAAACCATTACCAGTAGTAAAACCCGGTACGCAAACAAGAAGATTCACACATATTTATGATACCGTTGATGTTTGTTACCTTGCGTGGAAAAAAAACTTGTGTCGACATTATAGTATTGCAAATAAAAAATCTTACTCACTCATACAAGTAGCCAAACTTTTCAATTCGAAGATTAAATATTTGCCAAAAAGACCTGGTGAGCGTTACGCTTCTGCGTTGATAAACAACAATCTGTCTAATAAAATTTATAAATACTATGGAAAGATAAGTTTAAAAAATTATATTAATGAATTTTTGAAAAATAATTCTTAGTGCCCGGGGAATTCAATTAAACTTTCAGATTTATAGCCCTTTTTTTTTAAAAGTTCATTTCCTTTTAAATCAAATAAGTTAATCACAAATATAAATCCTGCAACAACCCCACCTGAAATTTCAATTAATTTTGCTGCTGCCTCAGCTGTGCCACCAGTGGCAATTAAATCATCAATTATTAAAATTTTTTCTCCTTTTAAAATGGAGTCTTTATGTACTTCAATAGTTGCTTCACCATATTCAAGTTTAAAATCTACAGAATGAGTCTCAGCTGGAAGTTTATTTTTTTTTCGAAGTAAAACGAAAGGCTTATTTAAAATATATGATACTGTAGACGCAAAAATAAAACCTCTAGATTCTATTGCCGAAACTTTGTCAAAATCTAATTTTTTAGATATTTTTATTATCTTGTTGTTTGTATATTTAAAAGCTTCTGGATTTTTAATTAAAGTAGTTATATCACGGAATAAAATGCCTTTTTTAGGGTAGTCTTGAATAGACCTAATATATTTTTTTAAATCCATATTTAGCTTCAAGTTCTAACAAAAAAGCATTAATAATTAAATAGTGAAAAAAAGAAAACTAGGGATAATTGGTGGAAGCGGTCTTTACAAAATGGAAGGATTTGAAAAGACTAAATGGAAAAAAATTAATACACCTTGGGGCAAACCATCTGATGAAATTTTAATCGTCAAACTAGGTAAAGAAGAAATATATTTCATTCCTAGACACTCAAGAGGTCATAAAATAAATCCTACAAAGATAA
>Ga0163108_10004217_pt1 | contig 10189 bp, 11 predicted proteins | sample Fk1155metaG_FD_109644 | JGI IMG/M metagenome (GOLD analysis project Ga0163108, IMG submission 109644) | Marine microbial communities from the Central Pacific Ocean - Fk160115 155m metaG | ecosystem: Environmental > Aquatic > Marine > Oceanic > Photic zone | place: The Central Pacific Ocean...
CGGTTTTGAGGACGTCAGTTACCATAACCTCAATGGTGGTATCGTGGCCCTGCATCTCGGTTTTCGTTACTGAAGCGTTGCCCACACGAGTGATGACTTCTTTACAGCACCAACTCGAAGTCGTACTTAATCGCGTGATCAGTGATTCCGCTGCATTGCCCCAGTTACGACCCCTGGAAGGTCGCGTGGTTTCGGTATTGGTTAAAGGATTCGCTCGCAACGCGTATTTTTCAGTTCATGATGCCCAGGTGCGACTCGCGTGGGCATCCTCGGGGCAAGTTGATGTCAGCATATCCGGGACACCTGGCGCCTTCACCCGCATTGCCCGCAGCGGTTTCGATCCTGGGGTTTTTCGCGATGGCAGCCTGACACTCGAAGGAGACCCCGAAGCGGTTGCCGATCTCAAGACCCTGCTGGGCGCTTTGAACCTGGACGTAGAGGAGGCTCTGGCCCAGGTGCTTGGCGATACCTTGGCGCACAAAGCGGCTAATGGAGCGCGAATGCTTGGCCACTGGGCAGCCGACGCGGCAGATTCGGGCACAGCCAACGTGGCAGAGTTTCTGGTTGAGGAGGCCCGGCTGCTGGCCAGCCGGCCACGAGTAGAACGTTTTATTGCCGGTGTGGATCAGTTGCGTGACGACGCCGAACGACTACGTCAGCGCATAGAGCGTTTGGCGAATTTCCACAAGGCCAGGTAGGGCGAGTGCTAAACAGTTCCTGGCGAATGTTACGGATTGTCCGGGTACTGGTACGGCACGGGCTCGACGAGTTCGTGTTTACTTTGCATCTGTTTCGCCCGTATCGCTTTATGTTGTTCTTGTTTCCAGGGTACTGGTTTCGTGACCGGAATGTACCTCGCGGCCAACGCCTGCGCGAAGCCCTGGAAGAACTGGGGCCGGTTTTTGTCAAGTTTGGTCAGGCGGTCTCGACCCGCCCGGATCTAATTCCTGCCGACATTGCTGTGGAACTAACACGATTGCAGGACGATGTGCTGCCGTTTCCCGGTGACCAGGCCCGCGAGGTAATCGAACGCGCCTTAGACGCGCCGCTCAGTAAGCATTTCGCCAGTTTTGATATTCAACCCCTGGCGTCGGCATCGGTGGCACAGGTACACGGGGCAACCCTGCAAGACGGCACCGAGGTTGTAGTTAAAGTGCTGCGGCCCGGGATCGAGAAGGTGATTGAGCGGGATCTTCAGTTGCTCTACCAGTTGGCACGGCTGGCCGACAGGCACTGGCCGAACGCCAGGCGCTTGCGTCCGCTTGAGGTTGTCGATGATTACGACAAAACGATCCACGACGAGCTCGATATGATGCGCGAAGGCGCAAACGCCAGCCAGCTGCGTAGCAACTTTCTGGATTCAGATATGATCTACGTGCCCCAGATCTATTGGGACCACAGCTGTCGCGAGGTCCTGGTGATGGAGCGTGTCGAGGGTATTCCGATACGCGATATCGACGCGATCCGGGCTGCTGGCATAGATTTGCGCAAGCTGGCCCATAACGGCGTTGAGATCTTTTTTACTCAGGCCTTTCGTGATGGCTTCTTTCATGCCGATATGCATCCGGGTAATATTTTCGTCAGCCCGCAAGGCCAGTATCGGGCAGTCGATTTTGGCATCATGGGCACGCTCGCCGAAGCCGATAAACGCTATCTTGCTGAGAACCTGCTTGCTTTTTTTAACCGTGATTATCGGGCAGTCGCCATGGCTCACCTGCGCGCGGGCTGGGTGCCGGCCACCACCCGCCCGGAAGAATTCGAGGCCGCTGTACGCACGGTCTGCGAACCGATCTTTGCCCGGCCGATCAGTGAGATCTCTTTTGGCCATCTGGTGATTCGTCTGTTCCAGGTTGCTCGGCGTTTCGATATGCCGGTACAGCCGCAATTGGTGCTGCTGCAAAAGACTTTGCTCAACATAGAAGGCCTCGGCCGGCAGCTCTATCCCGAGTTGGATCTATGGGAGACGGCGAAGCCTTTTCTTGAGCGCTGGATGCGTGAGCAGGTTGGACCGCGGGCTCTGGCCCGGGCACTGCGCCGCGAACTGCCCACGGTCTTACCGTTACTGCCAGAGTTGCCGGGCCTGGTTCACGAATTGTTGCGACGCCAGCGTGACGGTCAATTGGTTATTCGTACCGGAAGTGACAATGCCGAGCAACTCGCTCGCGATTTACAACACCGCACCCGCCAGCGCGATGGCCTGATGCTGGGCGGTGGATTGCTGCTGGGCGCAATCGTCTTGTTTCTGGGGTCCCAGATTCTGGCTCTGGGCGTGCTGGCCACTGCAGGTGCTGGATTGCTGACGGTTTGTGGGGCGTTGCTGATTGGGATTTTCAGCCTGGGTCGCTAGCACAGCAACTTTAAGTTGTGCGTTTGCCGCGCTGCCACCGGCGCTATTGATGATGGTCGCTGAATCGGTTAATCCCCAGTTTTCTACTTGGTTTTTGTCAGCAAAATCCCTATAATGCCAGTCAGGATATTTAAGCGTTGTAAACAGTTGAAAACCCGGTTGTTTTGGCACGTTTCTGCCATAACAGGTCAAAACGCTTCCGGAAAAACGTAATAGGAGATAATAGATATGCGCTTGACTACTAAAGGCCGTTACGCGGTCACCGCTATGTTGGATCTGGCACTGCAGGAGGGTAGACGGCCCGTTACGCTCCAGGATATTGCAGTGAACCAGGAGATATCACTGTCCTACCTGGAGCAGCTTTTCGCTCGTTTGCGCCGCAACGGGTTGGTCCGCGGTACTCGTGGCCCGGGCGGAGGTTATCGCCTGGCCAAGGAGTTGGATCTGATCTCTATCGCCTCGATTGTCTCAGCAGTCGATGAGAGAGCCGATATGACCCGCTGCGGCGGTGAAGCCAATTGCCAGGATGGCGATAAATGCCTGACCCATGAGTTGTGGACCGAGCTCAGTGAGAAAATATTCAACTTCCTGGATGGTATTTCGTTGGGTGAAATGATACGGCGGCCGGAAGTGCTCGCGGTTGCCGAGCGCCAAGAAGTGGTGCGCCAGGGTCTGCGTTCAGGTCGCTTGAGGACTGTGGTGGTCGAGGCAAGTTCGTTGACCAGTAGCAATTGAATTAACCTCGAATTGTAATCAAGGAAAGGAAATGAATCCGGCAGTGACAGATCTGGGTGAGCTGGTAGGTCGTGAGTACAAGGAAGGCTTTGTCACGGACATCGAAGCCGATACCTTGCCGCCTGGCCTGAATGAAGACGTCATCCGTTTTCTTTCCGCCAAAAAAGATGAGCCCGACTTCGTTCTTGAGTGGCGACTGGATGCTTTTCGCCGTTGGCAGAACATGAAGCAGCCCAACTGGGCCCAGGTTCGCCACGCCCCCATAGACTTCCAGGCGATCAGTTACTACTCGGCACCCAAGAGTGACGCGGACCGACCCAAGAGTCTCGACGAAATAGATCCTAAATTGTTGGAGACCTACGACAAGCTGGGCATTCCGCTGGAGGAGCAAAAGGCTCTGGCCGGAATTGCGGTCGATGCGGTGTTCGACAGTGTGTCGGTCGCGACCACCTTTAAGGATAAGTTGGCCAAAATCGGAGTCATTTTCTGTCCTTTGTCCGAGGCGTTGGCAAACCACCCAGATCTGGTCCGTCAGTATCTGGGCTCAGTGGTCCCCGCGGCAGACAATTTCTATGCTGCTTTGAACTCGGCTGTTTTCACTGAAGGCTCTTTCGTCTATATACCCAAGGGCGTGCGCTGCCCGATGGAACTGTCCACGTATTTTCGGATCAATGCGCTCAATACGGGTCAGTTCGAGCGCACCCTGATTATCGCGGACGAGGGCAGCTACGTCAGTTACCTCGAAGGCTGTACAGCACCGATGCGCGACGAAAACCAGTTGCACGCGGCCGTGGTCGAGCTGGTGGCACTTAAGGACGCTCAAATCAAATATTCTACAGTGCAGAACTGGTATCCGGGTGACGAGGAAGGTCGTGGCGGGATCTACAACTTTGTAACCAAACGTGGCGTGTGTCGTGGAGACAATGCCAAGATCTCCTGGACCCAGGTCGAAACCGGTTCGGCCATTACCTGGAAATACCCCAGCGTTCTGCTTGAAGGCGACTCTTCAGTCGGCGAGTTCTACTCCGTGGCTTTGACCAATCACTGTCAACAGGCGGACACCGGAACCAAGATGGTGCACATCGGCCGCAATACCTCCAGCACCATTATCTCCAAGGGCATCTCTGCCGGGCGCGGACAGAATGCCTACCGCGGTCTGGTCAAGGTGCTCAAGGGTGCCGAGACCGCGCGTAACTATTCCCAGTGTGACTCGTTGCTGATGGGAGATCGTTGCGGCGCACATACTTTTCCTTACCTCGAAGTAAAAAACCCAACGGCTACGATTGAGCATGAAGCGACAACTTCCAAGATCGGTGAGGATCAGCTGTTTTACTGTCGCCAGCGGGGTCTTTCAGAAGAAGACGCTGTGTCGCTGATCGTGAACGGCTTTTGCAAAGAAGTGTTTCGTGAATTACCGATGGAATTCGCGGTTGAGGCACAAAAACTGCTCAGCATCAGCCTGGAAGGCGCTGTTGGCTGACCCCATATAAGGGTCTTTCGGCCACAACATAGCTAACGCGGATTGCGCCGGGCACAGTCCGGGCTTGCACAGCACAACCCCCAAACCCAGATACTGGAGAACCTGACGATCATATGTTGAAGATAAGCAAGCTGACCGTAACGGTCGATGGAAAGACGATACTCAATGGTCTGGACCTTGAGGTCGAACCCGGTGAGGTGCATGCCATCATGGGGCCCAATGGCTCAGGCAAGAGTACCCTGGCCAATGTGATTGCTGGCCGCGAGGGTTACCAGGTGACCGGCGGATCGGTCAGTTTTCTTGGTCAGGACCTGTTATCGCTGGCACCGGAGAAGCGTGCCCGTGAGGGGGTTTTCCTTGCTTTTCAGTATCCGGTGGAAATCCCTGGAGTTGCCAATGTGTACCTGCTCAAGGAGGCGGTAAACGCTACGCGCCAGCACCGTGGCGAGGAAAAACTGGATGCCATGGATTTTCTGAAACTGGTGCGCGAGAAGCTCAAGTTGCTGCAGATGAAAGAAGAATTCCTGTACCGCTCGGTTAACGAGGGCTTTTCCGGAGGCGAGAAAAAGCGCAACGAGATTTTCCAGATGGCGATGCTTGAACCACGTCTTGCAGTACTCGATGAAACCGATTCAGGATTAGATATTGATGCGCTGAAAATCGTAGCCGATGGCGTCAACGCACAGCGTAGCCCGGATCGCTCGGTGATCCTGGTGACGCATTACCAGCGACTGCTTGACTACATCGTACCCGACCGGGTGCACGTGCTGGCCGGGGGGCGCATTGTGCGCTCTGGAGATAAGCGCCTGGCACTCGAGCTCGAAGCACAGGGTTACGGTTGGGTTGAATCGGACCCCAGTGCGGTCTCGGCAGCGTGAGCGAAGGGACAGCAAATGTTGCGGCCTATGTGGCAGCCCAGCGCGAACAGGCGCCGGCGCTGCCGGCCTTTGGAACGCCATCGCTTGATGCCAGTCGGGCGCAGGCACTGGAGTCGCTCTCCCAGCTTGGCTTGCCCAGTCAGCGTGACGAGGACTGGAAATACACCTCAACCCGGGCGATTACGCGCGCTGCGTTTACCCCAGCCGTCGCTGGTGCGCCGTGTCCGCGCGAGTTTGTTAGCCAAACGACAATCGATGGCCTCGATGCCTGGCGGCTGGTATTTGCTGATGGGTTTTGGCAGCCAGAGTTGTCGCTGCTCGATGACCTGCCCAACGGTGTACAGATATCAGGCCTTGGCCAGTCGCTTGGGAGCGAGCCACAGCGTATAGCCGCCCTGCTCGGCAGCGCGCTTGGGCAGACCCCGCATGGCTTTATTGCCATGAATTCCGCATTCATCGGCGATGGGGCGCTCATCGAGATCGCCCCGGGTACCCGAGTCGACAAGCCCATAGAACTGCTCTTCATCTCCGGCTGTAGCGGTGAGGGGTTTCTCAGCCTGCCGCGAAATCTGGTGGTTATGGGTGCAGGCAGTCAGGCTACGGTTATCGAACGCCATGTCTCACTGGCCGACCAAAGATTATTAAGCAATTCGGTTTCAGAGTTGATCCTCGCTGACAATGCGTCCCTCAACTACCAGAGCGTACAGCAGGTGGCCCCGCGTGGATTTCATGTGGGTGGCATGTTTGCTCGACTGGGTCGCTCGGCCCGACTTCAAGCGACTACTGTGACGATGAGCGGTGCCCTGGTGCGAAATGATGCTCTGGTCAATCTGGATGACGAGGGTGGTTTTGCGAGTCTTGATGGCCTGTACCTGGCTTTTGGCCGCAGTCACGTTGATAACCACACGCACATTACGCATAACGCACCTCATTGCGTCAGCCGCGAACACTACAAGGGCGTTCTGGGTGACCGCGGCCACGCTGTATTTCATGGTCGTATCGTGGTGCAGCCAGGTGCGCAGAAAACCGATTCGGTGCAAAACAACCAGAACCTGCTGCTCTCCGCCGATGCGGAAGTCGATACCAAGCCGCAGCTGGAGATTTATGCTGATGACGTCAAATGTGCCCATGGTGCGACGGTTGGACAACTGGACGAAACCGCGGCGTTCTACCTGATGTCCCGCGGCATCGACCGTCAGGCGGCCCGGCGGATGTTGACCCAGGCTTTTGCGGCTGACGTGCTCAACCGTATTGAGCTCCCGGCACTACGCTCCTATCTCGAAGCGCAAGCGGCGCAGCGCCTTTCACCGGAGCAGGTCCGCGAATCTGAGTCCTGATGAATTCGGCTGCGCATAACCAATACCCGCCAGCGCTCGATGTGTACGCGTTGCGTGCGGATTTCCCGGCATTGGCTCAGCAGATAAATGGCCATCCGCTGGTCTACCTGGACAACAGCGCGACTACCCAAAAACCTCAAGCGGTCATCGATGCCGTAGCGGATTTCTATTCCCGTGATAACGCCAATGTGCATCGCGGTGTGCATCGTCTGAGCCAGCGCGCCAGCGATCGTTTTGACGGCGCCCGCGAGAAAGTACGCGCTTTTATCAATGCGCCATCGTGTGCCGAGGTGATCTTTACCCAGGGGACTACCGGTGCTATCAACCTGGTGGCCCAGAGCTATGGCCGGTCAATACTGAATAAAGCAGACGAAGTGCTGGTCAGTGCGATGGAGCACCATGCCAATATCGTGCCCTGGCAATTGTTGTGCGAAGAAACCGGTGCGACCCTTAAGGTGGCGCCAATGAACAATAACGCAGAGTTGTTGCTTGAGGATTTTACCAATCTGCTCTCAGAAAAAACACGCATCGTTGCGCTGACCCATGTCTCGAACGCGCTCGGCACCATCAACCCAATCCAGAAACTGACCCGACAGGCACACCAGGCTGGCGCAGTGGTGCTGATCGATGGCGCCCAGTCGGTAGCGCATGGGCCGGTCGACGTGCAGTCTCTGGAGTGTGATTTTTTTGCGTTCTCGGGGCACAAACTTTATGGCCCGACTGGGGTCGGTGTGTTGTATGGTCGCGAGGCGCTGCTTGAGGTGATGCCGCCCTGGCTGGGTGGCGGCGACATGATCCGCACGGTCAGCTTTGAAGGCTCCACCTGGAATGCATTGCCTTACAAGTTCGAGGCGGGAACCCCGCACATTGCCGGGGTGGTAGGTCTGGGCGCCGCCATCGACTACCTTGACGCCATTGGGCTCCAAGCAATTAGCGCCCACGAACAGGCGCTACTGGTGCTGGCGACGCAGCGGGCCCGCTCGCAACCGGGCATGCGTATTATCGGCAACGCGAGCGACAAGGCAGCCATCGTGTCCTTCGACCTGGATGGTATCCATCCGCATGATGTGGGCACGATTCTTGACAGTGTCGGCGTGGCTATTCGAACCGGCCACCATTGCGCTATGCCGGTAATGGAGTTTTTCGATGTACCGGCAACGGCCCGCGCCTCTTTCGGCCTGTACAATACCGCCGAGGATATCAACGCGCTGTTTGACGCCATCACCAAAACGCAGTCCCTATTTGCCCGATGAACGACCTGCGCGATCTCTATCAGGAAGTGATCTTTGATCACAATCGCAGCCCGCGCAATTTCGGTATGCTCGAGCATCCGACACACCAGGCGCACGGTGTTAATCCTTTGTGCGGCGATGAACTCACGGTGTCCCTGGTATTGGATAAGGACGAGGTGATCGAAGACCTGCGTTTTGAGGGCCGCGGTTGTGCAATCTCTACCGCGTCGGCATCGATCATGACAGAAACACTGAAAGGGCTTTCCGTACCGGAGGCCGATCGTTACTTCGACGCGTTTCACGCGATGGCAACCGGCCAGACCCCGTCGCAGACCGATCTGCCGGCCTTGACCAAGCTCGAAGTGTTAAGCGGTGTGCGTGATTATCCGACGCGGGTTAAGTGTGCAACCCTGGCCTGGCATACCGTTCGCTCGGCACTGCGCAACACCAGCGCCAGCGTGACCACCGAGTGATAGCACCCGCTTGACTTGCAAGCTACGGAACTACGGATGATAGAAACGCCAGACGAAACCAACCAGCCTGACCCGGCAACGGCCGCCCAAGTGCAGGCTGCCGATATTCAATCTGACGCCACCAATGTCGCCGCTGACAACCCGCCTTCGGTCAGCCTGCAATCGGTCGCCGACGATGACTCGCTGCTGGAGCGGGTGATCAGTGGGGTGCGGGAGGTATTCGATCCCGAGATTCCCTTGAATATCTATGACCTGGGTTTGATTTACCGTATCGACATCAGTGCCGACAACCAGGTAGCGATCGATATGACCCTGACTTCCCCGATGTGCCCGGTGGCAGGCTCCCTGCCAGGCGAAGTCGAGAATGCAGCACGCGCCGTTGCGGGAGTTGCCGATGTGGTTGTTGAACTGGTCTGGGATCCGCCGTGGGACCCCCAGGTCATGAGTGAAGCGGCGCGTCTTGAACTGGGATTTTTCTGATGGGTGAATGGGCCAGTGTCGCCCGGGTAGATGAGGTGAATGCGAACGTTCCGCTGGTGGTAGATCTGGATGACTCTGCGGTCGTACTTGTCCGAGTTGATGACGAGATAATCGCCATAGAAGATATCTGCACCCACGACGGTGGCGAGATCTCCGAGGGCTGCATTGTAGATGGGGCGATCGAATGCCCGCGCCATGGCGCCCGGTTTTGCCTCAGAACAGGCAAGGTATTGTCACCCCCGGCCTATGAACCGTTACATGTATTTCCGGTGCGTATCGAAGACGGCAAAGTCAGCGTGCGCGATGACCGCTGGGACTGATCTACGACCGCATCTGGTTCAGCGCCGGCTGCGACGCCGCCGGTAGCGCGTCACCAGCCACAGCACGGGCCCCAGCACAGCGATTTCCAAGCCGATGGCCAAAAGGTTATGCAGCGAGAAAAGTTGACCGATGAAGTCAGCTAATCCTACGCCAGCACCGCCATGGTCAAAATTGCTGAATATCGGCACCGGAGATATAAAGTAGGCAGAACTGAATGGCCATAGGAGCGGGATGCCAAACGGCGCACCGGTATCGGCAGCGAGCCAATCACCCAGGAGATGACTCAAGTAGATGAAAAAGGTGAGCACGACCCAGCGCAGCGGCAACGCCCGGGCGAACGCAGCGACCGTTATGGCAAAAACCAGTGCCGCGGTAATCGAGTGCGAGGGCCCGTGATGAAAGCGGTTGGGATCACCCATCAGGATGCCGGGCAGAAAATCGAGGTCGGCTGCGCACCCTGCAAAAATCACCAACGCCGGCCACCAGCGTTTGCGACCATAGGGCCCCGGGCGCAAGCCGGTTACGATGAATGCGAGAATTGAATGTCCAATTGGACTAGGCATCAGGAGGCACCAGGGGAATGAGCGAAAGCCCGCCGGAAACAAGCCGCGAGCACTATGCACTGCTGGTGCGGGTCACCACGCGCTGGAGTGATTATGACATGTTGGGTCACCTCAACAACGTAGAGTATTACCGTTACTTTGAGAGCGCAGTGCTGACCCTGCTGCACGAGACCGGCCTGGACTGGCGGAGTGATCCGGTGATTCCTTTTGCCGCAGAAAACGGCTGCCGGTTTTTGCAGCCAGTAGCGATATCAGGGCATGTCGACGTGGGTGTGCGCATTACTAAACTGGGCAACAGCAGTGTGCGCTATGAAGTTGCCATATTCATGCCGACACAGGACAC
>Ga0163108_10004222_pt1 | contig 10186 bp, 7 predicted proteins | sample Fk1155metaG_FD_109644 | JGI IMG/M metagenome (GOLD analysis project Ga0163108, IMG submission 109644) | Marine microbial communities from the Central Pacific Ocean - Fk160115 155m metaG | ecosystem: Environmental > Aquatic > Marine > Oceanic > Photic zone | place: The Central Pacific Ocean...
CCATCCTCGGATGTACCGACCACCCACAAACCCGCAGATTTCAGGTACTCGAAGGCCCGCGACCAGCTGTTGACCTCAAAAATCCGCAGACTGTGAACCCCACCCGAAGCCACCCGTAACGCCGCCGGCGTAAGGCCTGCACCAACCCGTTGTGGAAAAACAACAGCCCCAGCTCCAGCTGCTGCTGCGGTTCGCAGGCAAGCACCCACATTGCGAGGATCCTGTATGCCGTCAAGGATCAACACCAGCGGGCAACCACTTTGGGATTCCAACCAGAGCTTCAACGCTGGAAGTTTTCCCGCGGGCGCCCGGTTCAGCAGCCCGATCAGTCCTTGATGGCGTATGCCGCCGCTCAGAGCATCGAGCTCTGCACGGGTTGCACGGCGCAAGGTCACGCCTTTTGATTTGGCTAATCCCAACAAGCGTGACAGTCGTGGATCACGACGGGTAGCATCATGCAGCAACTCACCGAGACTGGGCGGATCACCTAAGGCTGCCTCGACCGAATGAAAACCGCACAGTATGTTGATTTGGTTATCCGGCGCTCTTTTACCTTCTTTCAAAACCTCTCCCTAGCGTTTCTTAGGTTTTCGCCTTTTCCGACGTGCCTTGTTTTCCCCGCCGACGGGTTCAAGCGGAACAAAATCAATCTTAGCTTCATCAGGCCGAGCGCCGGTGACACGCACAGTCATGACGTCCCCAAGAGAAATTCGGTGCCCACTGTGTTCTGCCACCAACAGCATAAGGCTGGGGTCGAAATGAAAATAATCATTACCCAATTCCGAAATATGCACCAACCCGTCCACCTGAAACAGATCCAGTGTAACGAACACACCAAATGCGCTGACCCCCGAGACCCTGCCGGTGAAGGTCTCACCGATATGACGGCTCATAAACTCAGCCTTTAACCAGCCAGTGACCTCTCTGGAGGCCTCCTCAGCCCGACGGTCCGTCACCGAACAATGGTCGGCAACTTCAGCAAGCTCTCCGGGATCACCTGCCGGCTCAGCACTCGAACCGAGCCCCAAGATTCCTTTCAACAATCGATGCACAATCAGATCAGCGTAACGCCGAATGGGGGAGGTAAAATGGGTGTAACAGTCAAACCCCAGGGCAAAGTGGGGCTGTGCACAAGAGGCATAACGGGCCTGCTTCATCGTTCGCAACATGAGCATCTGCAAAGCAGCGACTGGTGCCCCTTTTTCTCGTGCTGCCGCTAACGCGGCGGAGAAATCAAGAGCCGGTGGCACCCCTCTGCCAGGGAGTTTGACTCCAAAAAAGCCCAGCACGCGGCGCAAATCAGCAACTGCGTCCCGATCCGGGGTCTCGTGAATTCTGTATATCGCCTCGGGTAAGTGCGAGTCCAGCGCACGAGCCGCACACACGTTGGCAGCGAGCATGCACTCCTCGATGAGGCCAGTGGCGGAAGATCTTGGAGCGTTTTTAATCGAGGCAATCGTGCCGTCGGGGTCGTACGAGATCAAGGCCTGAGGAAACTCAAACTCTACCCCACCGCGACCTCGCCGGTGTGCGCCCAGTGCTGTCGCCACCTTATCCAACATCTTGAGATTTTCTTGAACAGCAGTGCTGATGCTAGGACCATCGCCGTTTGGATCACGAAGGAAGGTCGAAGCGTCTTCATAGGTGAGCCGAGCGGCTGATCGAATTCGGGCTTGGGAGAATTTGTACTCGGCGATCTCCCCAGACGAACGTACCCGAATCTGACAGGCAAAGACCCAACGCACCTTGCCAGGGCGCAATGAACAAAGATCATTGGAAAGTAACTCAGGGAGCATTGGAATAACTCGATCCGGAAAATATGCCGAGTTGCCCCGCTCACGAGCAACCTGATCAAGAGCGCTGTCCGATCTGACAAATCTGGAAACGTCCGCGATTGCGACATCAAGTAAAAAGTCATCACCGTCGCTCGCACAATGAACCGCATCATCAAAGTCTCGGGCATCAGCGCCATCGATAGTGATAAATGGTTCATTGGTCAGGTCTTTACAAGTCAGATCTTTTTCGCATCCTGGTTGCCGCGAAATCCGCTCCAGCTCGCCCGCTATCGCGCAAGGCCACTCACGAGGCAATTGACGACGCCGAATCGCCGACTCGGTTGCCAGCGCCGCGGGTTTATCCTGGGCCAGGATTTCCGTCACCCGAGCTTGAACGTAAGTGGAGTTACCCGGGTGAACAATAATTTCCCCAACCACAACCTGGCCATGGGTCGCGCCTGACTCATCGCCCGGCGCGACATGAATCATATGTGCAATTCTTTTGTCCTGTGGGCGGATCACATTGACAGCCGAATCCGTCTCGAACCGACCCAGCACGGTTCTGTTTACTGAATTCAAAACCTCAACGATCGCGGCCTCTTTTCGTCCCTGACGATCTATCCGGCGGACTCGGCCCAGCACGCGATCATCTGGCATGGCCCGGCGCAACTGCCGCGGCGAGAGGTATAGATCCTCGCTACCATCATCAGGCAGAAGAAATCCAAATCCGTTCGAATGAACCTCCACCCTTCCGAGCACCAGATCCATCTCTTTCGCCACGCCGATCCGGTCGCCCCGCAGGCGCACCAGGAGGCCCGCCTGGCACAGACCAACGAGCGCCTGTTCAGACTCGCTCGCAAGATCATTGGGGCTCCCGAGCGATTGCTCGAGCTCCGCCATACTCATCGGACGGCCCTTGCTTAGAATCACTTCAAGGATCTGCCGGCGTAACAGCGCTATATTTTTGTTGTCTGCCATATCTTTTCTCTTTGTTGGACCCTACAAACCTTTGGCCCGACGCGGCCTTTAAAACCCAGCGTGTTGCGATATTCCAAATACCGAAATGGTGTTTGACAACTTAAAAGCCAGTAGGTAAGGTTCGCGCCCTTAATCTGCCGTTCGATGGTAGTGCTGGTTATCCCAGTCGCTTGTCAGTTGTTCTCTGTGCCGAGGTGGCGGAATTGGTAGACGCGCTAGCTTCAGGTGCTAGTGGGGGTAACCCCGTGGAGGTTCAAGTCCTCTCCTCGGTACCACGATGTCTTTGTTTCTTCTTACTTTCAACTACTTAGAAACTCGGACATCGAATGTACAGCAAAATGTATACCAATCAGAGCTGATCCCGCCCTTCGCAGTACCGTTCAAACCGGCTCGTGCTCGATTCTACTCAGCTCATGGCCGATTGCCACTTGATCGGCATCCTAAAACTCGATGTTCAGCTTTTTGGAAAAGGATGACGCAAAATTATCGTGTCGTCCCGATCTGGGCCGGTTGAAACAATATCTACCGGTACGCCCAGTAACTCCTCTAGTCGGTTTAGGTAGGCGCGGGCGAGAGGCGGTAACTCGTCAACGACTCGAGCTGATGCAGTGCTTTCCGTCCAGCCCGGGACTATCTCGTAAATCGGTTCACAATCCGCAAGGGTAGTTGCCCCCGACGGAGGCCTATCTTGCACCTGCCCCTTAATACGATACCCAGTGCATATCGCTAACTCCGAAAGGCCGTCGAGGACGTCCAGTTTGGTGACACACAACGAACTGACACTGTTCAACCAGCAGGCGCGGCGTGCAGATACCGCATCAAACCAACCACAGCGCCGCGGCCGACCTGTCGTTGCGCCGAACTCGTGACCCTTCTTTGCTAAATGGGCTCCAGCCGAATCAAACAATTCGGTTGGAAACGGCCCGCTGCCAACCCTTGTCACATAGGCTTTGATGACCCCAACTACTGTTGACAGCTCAAGTGGCCCTATTCCACTTCCTGAGGCGGCCGCGCCCGCAGTCGTATTAGAGGATGTAACGAAAGGGTAGGTTCCGTGATCAATGTCCAGCAATGTCCCCTGAGCACCCTCAAAAAGAACATTTGCATTGGATTTGCATAGGTCTTCAAGTTCTTGCGCTACGTCTCCTACCAATCGCCCCAAGGCGTCACTCCATGAGCGACAGGAGGCAACGCTGAATGCCACGTCTACCGGCTTAGCGGCAAAACGCTCAGTCAGTAGGAAATTATGATAATCGACAAGTTCTTCAACGCGCCTCGCGCAACTGTCTGGATCGAGCAGTTCGCCGAACCGAATTGCACGCCGTGCAGCTTTATCTTCGTATGCCGGCCCGATACCGCGACCGGTAGTGCCGATCGCTTTACTGCCCTTCCTTTTTTCACGAGCCTGATCTAACGCAACGTGACTGGGAAGGATAACCGGGCAGCCGGCGCTAATCATCAATCGGGCCCGTGCGTTTATGCCCGCACCTTCAAGAGTATCCAATTCAGCGATGAGTGCGTCGGGCGCAACCACCACACCATTGCCGATCAGGCAACGGACCTGGGGCCTCAAAATACCAGAGGGAACCAGGTGGAGCACAGTCTTCTGGCCATCAATAACCAGGGTATGCCCCGCATTATGACCGCCCTGAAATCGTACTACGGCCTCGCAGCGTTCGGTCAAAAGGTCAACGACCTTTCCTTTGCCTTCGTCTCCCCATTGGATTCCCAGTACAACGACACTGCTTGCCATTTAACGACTTCCTGTTTTGTGTAGCTGGTCGGTCTGCGAATTTATGGATCTCAACCGAGATCAGTGCACCAGGTACAACAAAATCAAACCGCCAACCATCGAAGCGGCGCCGCCCACACGAAGCTGGCTATCGGTAATTTCGCCAAGCGCATTAGCCAAACGGCGATACCGGCCTGGACTGGCAAAAGGTATCAAACCTTCAATTACCAAGACCAAGGCCAACGCGACAAAAAGATCCTGCCAATGCACCTGGACCGGCTATTCGGCCGCCTCAGGCGAGGCCTGTTTAAAGTAACTGAAGAATTCTGAATCGGGCTTTATCACCAGTAAATTATCAGGACTGGAAAAGGTGGTCCGATAGGCGTTTAAACTCCGATACAAGCGGTAAAACTCACGGTCACGATCAAAGGCGGCAGCATAAATACCCGTCGCCTCGGCATCCCCCTGACCCTTAATTTCCTGAGCCTTCTGCTTAGCCTCTGCCAGTATGATCGCCCGTTGCCGATCAGCATTTGCCGTAATCCGCTCAGCCGCCTCTGCACCGCGCGCGCGTAAGTCCTTGGCCACGCGGGAACGTTCAGCCTCCATACGCTGGTAAACCCGCTCACTGATATCGGGGTCAAGATCCACCCGCTTAAGGCGCACATCTAGTACTTCGATACCCAAAGAAGCAATTTCTTCGTCGGTCGTTTTGCGCACGACGTCCATAATCTCAACGCGATCGCCGGAGATGACCTGCTGCACAGAGCGGTTACCAAATTCGCGACGCAACGCGTCGTTCACTCTCTGGGCCAGGCGATTCCGTGCGTTGCTGGCTAAACCACCCAGTCGGGTGTAGTAGTTCGCTGCGTCGGTAATACGCCATTTAACAAAGGAATCCACGACAAGGTTCTTCTTTGCCTGAGTCAGATACAACTCCGGGTCCGAGTCCATAGTCTGGACCCGGGAGTCAAAATATTTGACGTTATTGATCAGGGGGGTCTTAAAGTGGAACCCAGGCTCATCGTTGGAGCGGACAATTTCGCCAAACTGAAAAACAATCGCCTTTTCCCTTTCGTCGACGTAATACACAGCCGAGGATCCAACTGCTGCCACAATAACTAACAGCACGATCCACATCATATTTTTGCCCATCATTGTGTCAGACTCCTTAGGCGACTGGATCGCTCTTGCCGGCTGCTATCGTTACCTGTCATTGCCCCGGACCCAAATCCGCTCGCCGAATCTGACGTGCCCGAAGTCCCGCTGGACCTTTGCTGCCCTCTTTGCCGGATCAGTTGGTCAAGCGGCAAGTACATCACGTTGTTGCCCTCATCTCCCTGATCAATAAGCAGCTTGGTCGAGTTGGCATAAACATCCTGCATCGCATCCAGGTAAAGGCGATCACGCGTGACCTCTGGCGCCTTGGAGTATTCGTCGAATACCTGAAGAAACCGTGAGGCTTCACCTCGGGCCGCGGCGACTACGGTCGCGCGGTAGGCGGCGGCTTCCTGCTCAAGGCGCGCTGCTGCGCCACGGGCCCGCGGGATAATGTCATTCTGGTAAGCTTCCGCTTCGTTTTTCAGGCGCTGTTCATCCTCCCGGGCTTTTACTGCATCATCAAACGCCGCTTTCACCTCTGCAGGCGGTTGTGCGTTCTGCATCTCAACCGCCTTGATATTTACGCCGGTGTTGTAGCGATCAAGTACTCGCTGTAGGAGAATTTTTGTCTCCTGCGCGATCTCTGCCCGACCGCCGGTAATCGCGAAGTCCATGGTGTTGCGCCCGACGATCTCGCGCACGGCGCTTTCGGTTGCGCCGCGAACGACAAGATCCGGGGATTCAGCGACGTTAAACAACAGATCGCGGGGGTCTTTAATGTCGTACTGGACGGCGAAGTGAATATCAATGATATTTTCATCGGCTGTTAACATCAGCGCTTCCCGAGGTACGCCAGCTATCTGGCTTGAACGGGAACTGGTCCGGTAACCCACCTCTACAGTACGGATCTGCTGGACATTTATTAGCTCGACACTTTCAATCGGGTATGGAAAGTGCCAGCGCAAACCGGCTTCCTTAATTGTTTTATAGGCACCCAGTCGTAATTCAACCGCTTGCTGGCCCTGCTCTACCACGTAGAACCCGGTAGCGAGCCAAAGTCCAGCAAGAATCACCAGGATCGGAACAACGGCTTTAGCGCTCAAAGAGGGCCCTTTGCCTCCCCCAGATCGGCGGCCAGATCCTCGACCGCCAAATAGGTTGCTTAATTTCTTCTGCAGGTCGCGGATGAGCTCATCCAGGTCTGGCGGGCCTTTCTGGCCGTTACCCTGACCCCAGGGATCGCGATTATCTGATCCCGGCTGATTCCAAGGCATGTGGTTTACACCTCATAAGTTAAGTAGTAAGTTTTCAAAGGTTCGCCCTGACAGGCTGATACATCCTTAGCCAACCGGGAATTTTACCACGGGCTCGGCATGGACAGTATTCTTCACAGCATCGCTGAGTTTGCTTTGGTTGAAATGATTGGCCGGCACGTCGGCCCAGTATCGTTGCTCAAACCCAGGTTCGCCTTCGATCTGCCCTATTGTTGCCAAGTCAGTGCTGATCTGCATCTGCCAAGTGCCGTTTGAATCAATAGTCTCGGCAATCACTTCCGCCAACGCATAGGCTCGGGCTCTGAGGCGGCCCTGACTCGCCGGGATACGCATTGTGCGGAAGATGCGATTCCGCCCAAGAATGTCCGATATGCCTTGTAGTAATTGGGCCATCCCCGCACCATTTCTAGCACACACACGCACGCCGTTGCGACCAAAACCGTTGCTACTTACAAGGCCCGAATTTCGACCACTGATGTCAATCTTATTTCTGACTGCCAACCGGGGAATATCGGCCGCTCCGATGTCTTCAAGGACCTGTTCAACCTCCGCCTCCTGTTCTCGAACATCCGGATTGGAATCATCGGACACATGTAACAATAAGTTGGCCGTAGATACCTCCTCAAGGGTAGAGATAAAAGCCTCTACCAGAGCGTGCGGTAGGCCGGCAATAAATCCAACAGTGTCCGAAAGAATAACTGACCCAAAATCAGGTATATCAAGCCGCCTCATGGTGGGATCAAGTGTTGCAAACAGTTGGTCAGCGGTATAGGCGTGCTCGCCAACGAGGGTATTGAAAAGAGAAGACTTTCCGGCGTTGGTATAGCCGACGATCGCTACTGTCGGAATGCCTTCCCTGCGTCGGCGCTGCCGCCGCAGATCGCGCTGTGAGGCAACCCGAGCGAGTCGTCTTTGCAGATGACGAATACGCATACCTAACAATCGTCGATCTGATTCAAGTTGCGTCTCTCCGGGGCCTCGAAGGCCAATGCCGCCACGTTGGCGTTCAAGGTGAGTCCAGCCACGCACCAGCCGAGTAGATAAATGCCGCAATTGCGCCAGTTCGACCTGCAACTTGCCCTCGGAAGTCCGTGCGCGAATCGCAAAAATATCGAGAATTAACCGAGTTCGATCGACAACCCTGCAGCCGAGCGTGCGCTCAAGGTTGCGTTCTTGAATGGGTGTAATCGCCTGGTTAACGATAACCAGATCAGCCTCTCGGCTTGCAACCAGGCCTGCAATCTCTTGGGCTTTACCGCGGCCAACAAAAGTTCCCGAATCAGCTGTGCGCCGGGTCGCCCCAACGCGCCCGCTCACTTGCGCTCCGGCGGAAAGCGCCAGGCCTTCTAGCTCGTCGAAATCGGCTGCTAGAACACGTCCTGAAAAACTCTGGTGAACGAGAATCGCCTTTTCAGGCGAAGAACGTGATGAGCTGTTGTGAATCAGCGAGGTCAACCCTGCGTCAGTGCCCCGTGAGGCACTACGATCAAATACCAGGCAACTCTTTTAATGACGACTGCGACCAGCATCACCAGTGGAAACTCTAATTAGTCCTTACCCGCCTCAATATTGCCGCGATTGTCGCCATCTTCATCGTCGTTGGTTTCTTCATTAAATGGGATCCGAACGGCACGGGACGGCACTATTGTCGAAATCGCATGCTTATAGATCAACTGGCTTACGCTGTTTCGAAGTAGCACAACAAAGGGATCAAAGGATTCGACCTGTCCTTGCAATTTAATGCCATTGACCAGATAAATCGAGACAGGAATCCGCTCCTTGCGCAAAGTATTGAGAAACGGATCCTGGAGGGCTGTGCCCCTTTGTTGATTCATAAAAGTCTCCTGCCCGACCACCAACGTGGCCACCATTTGCGGACAATCACCCGTAGGGGTGAAGGAAGCTTGCCACCCAGCCGGATCGGCTCTTTGGGTATTGGGCTTTGGGTTTCGCGGCAGCCGTTAGGGTAATCGAATATTTTTATATTATATTTCAGTATTTTGCTAAATTATTGTAATACTAGTCTTTAATGTGGTCGACAACTCCACAATCTCAATGTAAGGCTCTTAGGCGCGTTTTTCAAGTTTTGTTCCACCCGAAATCACTCCTTTGGCTTCCAGATAGCGACACAGGGTCGTAGCCAAGGCCGGTCTGGTGCCGTCAAACCAGGCAGCCCCTGGCTCGTTTCTTAACCAGGTTAGCTGCCGTTTGGCCAAGCGTCTGGTCGCCGCGTTAGCACGCTCAACCATCGTTGAATAATCGACCTGTCCCTCGAGGTACTCCCAGACCTGGCGGTAACCCACACTGCGCAGCGCCGGCGTTGTCCCGCCTTGCGGCCACTGTTCCTTAAGTTTTTCTACCTCCTCAACCAGTCCATCGTCCAACATTTGTTGCAGGCGCTTCGATGTCCGCTGGTGAAGCAATTGCCGGTCCGGGATCACTATATTGAGACGAGTGACCTCAACGCCCTTTTTAATCAGTCCGTTCCCTGCCGCCTCCATTGGAACCGCAAGGCCGGTCAGGAGATTGATCTCCAAAGCGCGCGAAATTCGTTGGGCATCCTGCCGGTCGATCCGCTCGGCCGCCTGCGGATCCACTTGTTCAAGTCTTGCGTGCAAAAAAGGCCAACCGCGTTGTTTAGCCTGTTTAACCAGTCGCGCCCGCAACGCCGAATTGGCAGGCGGCAAATCCGATAGGCCGCGCAAGAGTGCGGCAAAATAGAACATCGTTCCACCAACAAGCAGTGGAATGCGCCCTTTCTCGAAAGAGTTCTCAATCAACTTGCCAGCTTCGAGGCAAAATTCTGCCGCAGAAAATGGTTGCCCAACGCTTCGAATATCGATCAGGCCGTGGGGAACCTCCTGGAGGGTTTTGCTGTTTGGCTTCGCAGTTCCGATATCGAGACCCTGATACACCTGGCTGGAGTCAACACTGATCAGATCAACCGGTAGCCGGGCCGCAAGTTCTATGGCGAGATCGGTTTTCCCGGAGGCTGTGCTCCCGGCAAGAAAAATGAGACCGTGACCGGAGCAGTCAGTTGAAATCACGTGAACAATTTTGAAAAGCAGGAATTTTCATAAGTTCGGAATCTGCAATTTCTGTCCAACTCGCAGAACATCCGACGACAGATCATTCAACCTACGTATTTTTTCAACAGTGGACCCTACTCTCACAGCGATCAGAGACAGGGAATCACCCGAACGCACTTCATACAATTTCTTCTGTTGCCTAACTGCGGGGCAGCGTGGATCCTGATCGCAGTAACTACCCAGACCCCTGAAGATCACTCCGGCGATGCGCTCCTGATACAAGGCCGTTGCAAGCGC
>Ga0163108_10004223_pt1 | contig 10185 bp, 5 predicted proteins | sample Fk1155metaG_FD_109644 | JGI IMG/M metagenome (GOLD analysis project Ga0163108, IMG submission 109644) | Marine microbial communities from the Central Pacific Ocean - Fk160115 155m metaG | ecosystem: Environmental > Aquatic > Marine > Oceanic > Photic zone | place: The Central Pacific Ocean...
CAGACCGCTCAACTTCTTGTTTGCCTTGGTAAGGTCGGTCTTTTTATCCGGGGCCTTGCCCTTGTCAGTCGACTGGGGCGCATCTGGCTCTGGTTTGGATTCAGCAAGTGCAGCGAGCTTCTTTTCATCCACCTTTGGCTCCGAAGCCTTCTCTGCCTCCGGTTCAACCTCAGGCTGTGTAGTCGGCGCAGCCAACCGCTCAAGCTTGCGCTCAGCCGCCGTTTTAACCGGGCCATCGCCCCGCAAAAACTCCGCCACATGACTGCCCGAAGTGGCGCCGGAAGTATCAGCCTCATTCTCACGGGCCTTGTTGACGACATTGATGAAATAATTCTCGAGATTCTGCGTGGGGTTATCGATCTGGATTTTATCCTCGGCTACGTCATGCTTGATCTGGTCAAGAACCTTGGCCAAGGCCGGCTCGGGAATTGAAGGCATGGTAATACGCACCGTATCACGCTCGGCCAACAGATCTCCAAGCTCACCGATTGCCTGTACCTTGCCGCCATAATAAATCACTGCGCGATCACAGACATCCTCAACATCAGAAAGTAGATGACTGGAAAGAATGACCGTTTTGCCACGCTGGGCGAGGTTGAGAATGAGATCCTTCATCTCACGACAACCAATGGGATCCATCCCGCTGGTTGGCTCATCGAGGATAACCAGATCCGGGTCATTGATCAGCGCCTGGGCCAATCCGATGCGACGCTGCATACCCTTGGAGAATTCCCCAACGGTCCGCAGGTGGACATTCTTTAGCCCAACCATATCCAGAAGCTGCTCCCCCCGCTTGCGACGCTCAGCACTACCAATGGCAAACAGGTTGCCAAAAAATTCGAGGGTCTCCTCCGAATCAAGATACTTGTACAGGTAACTTTCCTCCGGCAGATAACCGATACGTGCCTTGGTTCGAACATCCCGAGGTGAGTGGCCAAAAACCTGGATCAAGCCCGAGGTGGGATGCAACAACCCCAGCAGCATCTTGATGGTGGTGGATTTGCCCGAACCATTGGGCCCAAGCAGACCAAACACCTCGCCACGGCGAATATCAAAGCTCACATCGTTGACCGCCCTGGCCTTTGGCCGATGCCAGAAATCCCTGAAAACCTTGGTTAGGCCCTGAACCTTAACCACCATTTCACGCTCCTGACCGTTCCCAGCCTGAGCATCCGTTTCTTTCTCGAGTGTTGCAGTTGCCGCCATGAATCCATTGCCGCCCAAGGGCGGCTACTCAATATAATACAAATAATTACCGCCTAGACCTCGGCCGGCGCCGGCTCCCCAACCGCACCATCCTCGTCATCAGCCGACTGTCCCGGCACATCAAAGGGCTCCAATTCTTCACCCTGACGCACCAGCCGGGCGCTGTTAAACACCACCATCAACGAGCCAATCACGTGTAAGGCAGCCGCCATGACCGCGGTGATATAGCCCATCCATGCCAGCACTAATCCACCAATGACAAAAAGGATGCCAAAAAGGAAATTCTGATTGATCACCGCCCGAGTCATGCGAGAAAGACGCACAAGGAAAGGCAAGCGACGCAGGTCATTATTCATCAGCGCAATGGTGGCCGACTTGATGGCCACTTCACTACCGGCTGCGCCCATGGCAATACCGATGTCGCCAGCCGCCAGCGCAGGCGCATCATTCACTCCATCACCCACCACGGCCACCTTGTAGCCCTTGCTGCGGGTGGCTTTCACATAATCCACCTTGTCAGCCGGCAAACACTCAGCGGACACATCATCACAGCCGATTTCGGCCGATACCCGCTCGGCCACCGGGGTGCGGTCACCCGAAACCAATGAGACACGCCGCACACCCTCCTCCTTGAGGGCTGCCATGGCCTCGGCAGCCTCCTCGCGGGTCTGGTCGGACATGCCGATCCAGCCGATGTATTTGCCCTCACTCGCGACAAAGACCAGACTGTAGCCCTGCGTTTCATCAAGATCCACCGAGCCCTCAAAATCACCCTCAACGTTATTTTCCTCCATCCAGGCCTGGCGTCCCACCAATACCGTGGCCCCATTGATACGAGCGGACACACCCAAGCCAGCCTTCTCAGTAAAATCCTCAGGCTCAACCAAATCCAAATCCACCTCAGCGGCCAACGTGGCCATCGCCTTGGCCGTGGGGTGATTGCTGTAACGCTCAGCACTGGCAGCAGCCAACAATAGATCGGCCGACTCAGAACCCTCCACCGGCTTCATGCGGCTAACCGCCAGCTTGCCGGTGGTCACCGTGCCCGTCTTGTCGAATACAAAGGCGTTAATGCGCGCGGCCAATTCAATGTCACTTACCTGCTTTATCAACACACCCAACCTGGCCGCAGCTGACAACGAAGCGACAATCGCCGTGGGAGTCGCCAGAATAAAGGCTACCGGGCAGGCCACAATATAAACGGCAATGACACGGTTTAAATCGTTTGTCAGCGCCCAAACCAAAGCGCCCATGACCAGAACCAGCGGGGTGTAGAACACCATGTACTGGTCTACAATTTTCATGATGGGCAATTTGGTTTTCTCCGCCGCAAGGATAAGCTCCCGAACACGCCCAAAGGTGGTCTCCTGCCCTGCCTTGGTCACCCGCACCTCAAGTACACCGGTGATATTCGTGGTGGCTTCAAACACCTCATCGCCCTCACTTTTGTCACGCGGGAGGGATTCACCCGTGATATTCGCCTCGTTAATTGAACCTGACCCCTTAACAATCTCGCCATCAGCGGGAATATTGTCTCCGGGGCGAACACGAATAATGTCCCCAACAGCCAGATTGGCCGCTGCCACCTCCTCCTCATCATCACTATTTGCAGTAATGCGACGAGCCTTGGAGGGTGTCAGCTTGATAAGGCTCTCAATGGACGCCTTTGCTCCCTCAGCGGTGCGCGTCTCTATCATCTCAGCAAGCAGCATGAAAAATGCGACCAGTCCCGCTTCATGGTACCGACCGGTAGCAAAAGCGGCGCTCACAGCGATGGCCACCAATTCATTGGTGGTCAGCTTGCCGGCATAAAGCTCCTGAAAAGCCTTCCAGAGGATCGGCATGGCAAGAATAATGGCCCCCAGCATCGCGGAAAGATCACCCACTGTGGAACCACCGCCGCCACCATCACCGGCAACGCCACTGTCGATAAACAAATCTGCAAGGAACCCATTAATGATAAACACAAGACCCGCCACTATGAGCGGGAACCTCAGATTACCCTGAGCCTGGCTATCCTCGAGCTGACTTTCCGTTGTTGTTTCTTCCTTCAATTGATTATCAGAATTTCTAATTCGGCCCTGGGGCCTTTTGCGACCCTCCATCAGGATCACCTTCAAACTCCATCGCCTCAGGCCCGCGGGGAGGCAGTCTCCTCACCACCAGTTTCACCTTGGGGCGCCCGCCGGCCACCCCGGCTGGCAACTTGGTGATCTCCACACTGGGGTCAGACATTATGCCTCGCACGGTATCACGCAAACGCTTCTCAAGCTCCAGCTGCAATCCCTCAGGGTCATCCTTAAAGTTGTCCCAAAGCGAATTGAATTCAGCAAACTCATTCTTAACCTTCTCAGCCAACTGGCCTGACTCTGACTCTGCCTTTTTTATTATATTATCGGCCCCTACTCGCGCCTGATTTTTCAGTGTCCGGGCCTTCTCAATCGCCTCATTGAGAGCATCCGAGGAAGCCGCCCTTTTCTGCCTCAATTTCGCATCTTCAATCGCGACCTTGCCTCGCGGCAACACGGGCGCGGAAATAAATTCAACACTCTCGACTCCTATTCCCAAATCATATTCGGCCACCAGACGACCAAGATGATGAGCCACAGCCTTCTTGAACACCATGGACACAGTTTTCTCACCATCAACAACATCCACAGGAATCGTATCCAATATTTCATTGGCCTCAAAAACTGAAGCGGTCAGCACAATTGCGTTGTTAAGCGCAAGCTCCAACACCGTTTCCACACCGCGTGAATTTTCGGAGTCATCGTCTTTGAAAAATCCAAAATTATACCGAATCGGATCTTCGACCTCATAACGCAACTCCATCTGCACATGCAGAATATTCCAGTCCCGGGTCAGCACATAGCGATCACGGTCCGGATTAAACTGGGCATTTGCCCCGGTTGCCGCGCCATACCAACCGACGGTTGAAAAGACAGATCGAGTGCCTCCGGTTATATCCACTTTTTCATCTATCGGACGGGGCCATGCCCATACCATTTTCCCTTCAGTCAACACTTCGCCCTTGCTGGTCTGAAGCGGTCGCCCAAAACGCAAAACCACGGTGGAGGCCCCGGGCTTCACTCGCGCGGAGTTGGAGGCCAGAAAATATCCAGCCAAGATGAGAATCACGATATAGAGAATAACAAACCCACCCCTAAGCGCCTGTGTCAACGCCTGCGTGCTGACATCGGTGCCAGTCTCTCCCGTCTCCAATCCGGGATCAGGTTTTGGTATTTTGTCATCCATATTGCGTTACTTCTTCGGCACCGGCTTTTGCATTGCCTCATCAAAGACATTAAATAATGGATGGTTATCGGAAATGATCAGCTGAATCTGCTTGGCACGCAAAACTTCCAATGCCTTGATTTGCTTAAGCGTAATCGCCAACCTGGCTTTTTCAGCAGAACTATCGGCCTCGGCATAGATTTCGCTAACCTTGCTGCGAGCCTCATTCCTCATTCGGGTAGCGTTGCTCTCAGCCTTCTCAATAATTGCCAACGCCTCGGTAGCGGCTGTGTTTTGAATGGCTTCAGACTGTTGCTGTGTCTCCTGGTTGAGGGCATTGATCTTAGTCCCTTTAAACTGCACCATTCCCTCAATAATTCCCTGGGCCTGGGTCTCCGGCAAGCCCACGCGCTTGATTCCAAGAAACTTAATTCCCAAGCCCAAGCCCTTGGCCTTTGTCTCCACTATTGCCTTGATCTTCTTCTCGGCCTCCATGTAGGTCAGGCTTGCCTGGTTTTCCTTGCGAAACTCCATTTCCTCTGGAGTCATAAAGAGCTTGGTGCCCCCCAGAACCTCATCACGGGCACTTTCCACATGATCACGCAACGTCGCTTTGGCCTTCCTCATCATGAGTGGTGCTGTGCGTTGATCTCCAAATTTAGTACGAAATAAATTCGCATTATTCACGTGCCAACCCGCGTAAGCCGAAACCAAAAGAGTTTCGCCACCCGCGCCCAACTCCTCATCAAATCCAGTTTCCAGAACATGGGTGCGCCCGTCCAATTTATAGACCTTTTCCAAGGGCCAAGGCAGACGAAACTGAATGCCGGCATCGCTCTCAACCTCCCTGGAGGTGCCATTCCCTTCGTTTCCATCGGTCACGGTAGTCGCGCTGCCATACTTGATCTGCCTTCCGCCAGACCAGGAATCCACAAGGACAATCTCGTTGGACCTCACCTGATAGGTAAACATCAACGACAGGAAAACTGCCAGAAGTAACGAGCCAATGACTAAAACAACGGTGCTTTTAGCTTTCATATTCAGTCTAATAAATCATTGAGAAGGATCAACCGAGACACGACCCCCGGCATCAAGCAGCCCTCCTGCGCCCTGCTTAAGATCCACTTCATAGCCCTCAGCATCCACTCCAATGAGGACGATCTTGCTATCGATTGAACCCAAATAGTTGGTCTGGGCATCAATCAACTGGAACGCTGGGAAAACACGGGGAGAATTCTTGTATAGCTTGAAGAACTCATCCTCCCGATCACTTTGCTCAAGAGCCTTGCGAAGGATATCCGCCGCCTCAAGCTGACCCAATGCAACCTTGTTTGTCTGCTTAATGAGTGCGAGCGAGAGACCGGTATTGGTCCCGACCGAATTCAACAGGCGCGAACCATGGTTCATAATTCTGCTGGAAAAGTATTCCTCGTATTTCTGCACCGGAGAACCTGCGCCGGCTTCCCGGGTCTTGTCGGTGTCCATCTGGCTGGTAGCCGCCAACATAGCCATCTCAGCCGGTGGCTGTACCCCCTGTAGTCCGATGCTTAAAACCTCCAAGCCAAGACCTATATCATCCACTTCCTTTTGCACCGCACCCAGGACCCCGGATGCCAGTCTACCCCGACCTGTCGTCAGGATGGACTCAACGTCAGCTTGTCCGAAGTGCCGAGTGATCTGCCGGGTTACGAGCTTTTCCAGTACTTCAATCGGCTCGGCTGCATAGTTGGCATATTTCTCTACTTCACTTACCCTGAATTGCACAAACACACCGCCAAACAACAGTGCTTTCTTATCCTCACCCTTATTTGCGCTATCGATGCGCGCCGCGAAATACGTTTTGTATAGTTTCTCACGTTCCAGATGTTTATCGTAGTCGCGCACATTGGGTTCTGACCAAAGACTATTGACCTGCGGACCGCCTCTTGCCTCCCCGGGCATATGCAGCTCACCGCCTTCGTCATCAAACCAGTAAAAACTCCGGCCAGCGTGCCTTCTGGGATCCATTTCCGGCCCAATATAAAGCATCCGAACCGCACCTTGAAAATGCCGCTGCACCGAGTCAATAGGCCAAGGCCACTTAAAACTGATCCCCGGCTCACGGGTCTCGACTGGAACCCCATTACGCTCCAAATAACCCACCTGCCCCTGCGGTATAATGACAATAGCCGAAGAAAGCCACAGAACGAAAACCTGCAGTAGGACAATCAGGGCCAAACGCTCGCGAAGGAAACGGTAGCCCCACGTTTCAGAAACCTTGAATCCAAACTGATAATCCAAAGCGTGGGCAGCCGTAGTGAAAAACCCTTCCGGCTTGCTGATCAGGCCCACCAACCGACTGTGGTACAGCTGCCGAATTTCCTGGCCCTTCATCCGCGGACGATAAATCTCCAGAATCAACCTGAGCAGTGTTTCAACCGCCAGCACGCCCATAAAGATACAAAGACCAACGGCAAGGTATTGATGGGCCAGGGGATATTCCAACAACGCAGCAGCGCTAACGGCCGCTTGGAGGAAAAACAGGTATGCCCCGAGCAGCAGGAAATCCGAACCGGGCTGCAATATCACCGCTTTTAGTTTAACCGAAAGAAGAGTCGCATACCGGCCACGCAAAAACAGGAACATGCCAAAAAGTGACGAGACAGCCACCAGCACATAAGAGCCCCCCAAAACCTGAGCCTGTTGGAAGTCGTTATACCGCGTGTTGCCCCAGATAACCCAACAGGTCACCCCAATCTCCAAGAGGAGAAGAAACACGGTAAATATTGGAATAATCCAACGGTCAAAGTGCTCCCGAGACCTACGGGCAGCAAAAGCATCACTCTCGAACATGGAGCTATCTGCGGAGCCGGTTGCCGTCTCCTCATACTCAAGCTGCTCCTGCTTTTCCCGATCCAACAACTGCAGGTGCAAGGAACTGACAAAAGCCACCAAAAAACCAATCAAGAGAAAAGCCAGCACAAAGCAAGTCATGGGTGCGGGCATGGTGCCCGTACGACTGGCCCAAAGCGTGACCATACCAGCAAGAAGAGCAAGCAAAGCAATCCCGGTGTTCCACCAACCGGCTCCCTTGATTTTGGTGTCCATTATCTCTTGGTAAACCGTCCCGTAAATCAGTTTAGCTCACGATCCTCGAACATATAGAAGGCCGCCACCAGGGCCAGCCCCAGGTAGGACAACACATATAAAAAGGACCGTCCCACATAGCCCCACGGGATGGCCTTACCGGGGCCGAGGGCATCTGCGAGCCAGAAAAGCTGCCAGTTGGGAATGAAAACGTAAAGCATTTTCGCCCACCAAGCACCTGTCTCAACGGGCACTGAGATGCCTGTAGCGCCCCCGCCCTGCCCTGCCTTCATTGCCAGTTGACCGTTGCCTTCGGGATATACCCAGAAGGCAAGGTTTCCAGGGAAAATATCCGTCAGCTTGTGCTCCTTCGCAAGGTCACCGGCGATCTCATCGGGTTGACGCCCTCCCCGCTTCAACTCATCGAATACAGTTTCCTCCATGTCCACCCCTCTCATCCGAAGCGCCCTGATAAAACCCTTGGCATCAGCGTGACGATTCATTTCCTCCTTCAATACCCGCGATATGTAATAAGGGGCCAGGTTATCACGAATGGTGCTAAAGGAAATGATACACTGCTGCCCCACGCGAAAATCCTTTTTCGGAGCATCTTCACTGTCACCTTCACTGGCAGATCCAAGAACCAGTTGACCGTTGCCATCAATATCATTGGGCTGTGACTGGCCGGTGCTCAGTGCCAAACGAACCGACATGGGATCGGGCGGCAATGACTCAACCCCACGCGGTTCCACCCGGAATGCAGCAAACTCACCCTCGGTCTTGTCAGGCGGAGCCCAAAGCAGGATATCCCCGGAGGTAACAAATGCGCCACCTTGAGCGGGTCGGCCAAAAAAGTAATCATTCATCAAACCCAAAAGGAATAGTCCTATACATATCAGGAGCGTCGGCATCATCCCCAGTTGTGTCGAACAGAGAAGTGCCAGCGCGGCCAATACCCAGAGCATGAAGAGCACCAAAAGCGTGGCCTGCAGCAGACTCCAATCCACTCCCTGGGCAAAGGTTGCCTTGGGGTTGGTATCCGTCACGGGTATGATCTCATCGGTAAAGTAGTTGTACCCCTTGGTCTCCGTCTCCCATATCCAGATTTGAGAAAAATGAGCGTGTTGCTGCGCTTGAGGCTCCCAATATTCTGCCGCCACCTCCTTGTCCATGCAGCAAATAACCAGAAAAGACATCGTCATGAAACATATGGCGAGTAAAACAGCCCACGGAACGAATTGCTTATTAAGGTAATAATTAAGACCTCCGGCCCCCGCTAAAGCCAACCCGATAAACAATAGGAACGTCACGGTTCCAATCTCATCTGCGCGCCCGTAGGCATCAAAAGCTCCCCTGCTGGCAAGCAGCACCCCCACCAAATTCGCATACGTTACAACCGCAAGCGCACCTGCTATGCCCAAGTATTTGCCCACGATAAAATGTACCCGACTGACAGGCTTGGACAGCACCGCCAATGCCGTACCCGTTCTGATTTCCTCCGCAAGAGATGAAGAGGCACAGATGACTGCGGCAAAGAGGCCGGAGATTAACATGACAGAAAGTGCCCCGTTCTCAACCAACTCCAGGTCAAACGCCTCGTTCTGCCGGTCATTGTAGCCCATGCCAAAGTACGGCACTGAGGCCAAGCCAAAACAAACGACCGACGATACTATGAACAGCACAAGAAACACTGGTTGGCGAACCAGTTCCATAAAGGCATTTCGCGCTATTGTCGGTATTTGCCGCATTACTTAGCAGTCAGGTAGAGCGCGACATCATACGGTTAAGGCGTTCCAATGCAATCCGAAATCGGCTTTTGGTGAACGGGGAAGGCCTTCGCACTGCCATTTGCGTCTCGACCTTTCTGGGCAAAATAATTACACTTCAAACGCCTGTGGTTTTCATGCCACCGGTTAAGGAGGATGCATCAAATGCCGCTTGAGGCCATTGAATTGGTCGCGCGCCGTGAAGGTCAGGTTTTGGCCAGTTACGCGCTGCAGCCCGGCGATTATCTAATCGGGCGCGATCCCGCCTGCCCCATCCACGTGGACAGCCCCGAAATCTCACGTAAACATGCCCGACTCCTCTTCACCCAAGGCCAACTGGAGATTGAGGACGCTGGAGGACGCTATGGCACCTTCATTGACAATCAGCAGGTCATTGGTCGACAACCGCTTAGCCCGGGTCAATCGTTCCACATCGGACAGACCCAACTGGAAATCAACCCCCTCAAGTCCCCCGCAGCCACCACCGAAATTCCCAGCGTCCAACCCGCGGCACTTGCACCCAACGAACGTTACGAACTGGGTGAAACCCTTGCCCAAGGCGGCATGGGGCAGGTTGCCGAGGCACGCGACCGTTATCTGCAACGCCCTGTCGCCATCAAGGTGCTTTCCCCCGAGATGGCCGCAACCCCCGGCCTCTCACGCCGGTTTGTGCAGGAGGCATTGGTTCTAGGACGCCTTGAGCACCCGCATATTGTGCCGATCCACGACTTGGGGATCGATGCACAAGGTCGCAACTATTATTCAATGAAGTATGTCCGCGGCATCACGCTGAGAGATGTGCTCGATGGGATTCGCAAGGGCCGAACCCTGCTGATCGAGCAATATCCACTGGCCGAATTGCTCAACATCTTCCAGAAAATTTGCGATGCCGTCGCCTATGCTCATTCGCAAG
>Ga0163108_10004226_pt1 | contig 10182 bp, 5 predicted proteins | sample Fk1155metaG_FD_109644 | JGI IMG/M metagenome (GOLD analysis project Ga0163108, IMG submission 109644) | Marine microbial communities from the Central Pacific Ocean - Fk160115 155m metaG | ecosystem: Environmental > Aquatic > Marine > Oceanic > Photic zone | place: The Central Pacific Ocean...
GTTTTCCTTTTTAAAGATCATGTCTAGAACTATGCAATGTGCTGTACTTGCCGCAAATATTAGAATGGATTCCTCACTGTTTTTTTCAAGACGTTCTTTAACCTTTTCAAGTATTGTAATGTTTCTAGATGGATTAATCACGGCTTGGTTAGCTATTTCTTCAAGTTGGCTTTTAGTCAACTCTTCAGCATTTGATGAAAGTGAAGTGTTAACTGTTAAATCAAAATTTAAAATTTCATCTTCAATTTCAGCCAAGACATTTTCTTCTTGCAGATAATTTAACGGATCAGTTTGTTCAACTCCATGTGCATCCTTAATGGTTATTAGATTGTCATCAAAATATTCAGCTAGGAACTTGTTTTCTTCAGAGCCTTCATTTGATCTACCCGGGGTTGCTGTTAAACCAATTAATTTACAATCATCAAAATTTGATTGACAATAGTCAATAGCTTTTTTATATGTTGGAGCCATCGATTTATGTGCTTCATCGACAACAACTAATTTTGCCCTATTTGCAATTTTAGTTCTAAAACTAATGACGTCTGCACTTTTACTTGCCAAAATAGAATTGAATTTTTGGAACCCGATAAATAAAACAGCCCTCTTTTTATTTACTATGTCCAGATTGATATCTGTATCACCAAAAACTTTGTAAAAATCAACAGATTCATCTCCCCTAAATTGCCACATGTTTTTTAATGTGGTATATGATTGTTCGCAGAGTTCTTTGGAATGCGCAAACCAAATAACAAAACCGTCTTCTGATATAACTGTGCGCATGTAGTCTATCATTGTTTCTACACATGTTTTGGTTTTACCAGAGCCTGTTGGCATGTGTATCATGAACTTTTTCTTCTGATCCTCGATTAGTATTTTAGTGGCTGTATCTTTTACTCTTTTTTGATAATCATGCAAGCAAAGGAATTCTTTAGGTATTTCAATGTCAGGGTCTTTAATATCTATTGGTGAATATGGACTTACCAATTCGTGTTCTTGTGTTTTTTGATTTTTAGAATCTTCTATGAAATAATTTAATTCTAAATCTAGTAATTCTGAGATAGCTTTAGCCTTTACCTTTTTGCTTTTAGAACAAATATTTTCTCTATTGGTAAAGTTTGCTGTTCCAGGGATTTTTAAAGTCTCCAATAATTTGACAATATCGTCATCTAGAAGTAAATCTAGGACTAATATTTCTATGAATTTATCACTAGATAATGCTGTGTTATCCAGTGACTCAATGAGTAACTTTGCAAAATCAAATGAAAATTCGGTATTGTAGTATTCTTTTTCGAATGAAACCAATGCCTTAGCAGTTACTCCTCCAAGAATAGAAGAAACCTGTTGATGGGTTACTGCACCTTTAATTTTTGAGTAAATCTTTTCGAGATTTTCATTCATGCCTTTAAATTAATTAAATTTAAATAGTTTTTGAACCTGTTCTCAAATATTTCACCACTTTCGTCCGAAAAAGAAAGTTTTGTTTTACACAAAACTGCAACTAAATTACAAATTAAGTTAGTATTGAAATCTTTATATTGATGATGTGTTTTATTTATATAAATTACTTCTAAATTGTTTTCATATTTATGCCAAAATAATGGGCTCATAGGCTGGGCAACATTCTTAAAATGAAATGAAACATTGTCAATGTTAATTATTTTATCAAATATACCACATTCATGTTTAACTTCCTTGTTATTTTCTACAAAATCATCAAGTAAATGTAATTCCTCATATTCACCCTTTATCTGTTCAAATATTTCATTAGCATCTTTTTTATCTAAACCTAAGACTTTGATTTTTTCATCAATTTCTATTTGTTCCTCTTTATCTATGATTCCATCTTCCCAAACTTTCTGACATAAAATCTTAAATTCTTTTAATCTATCTTCATATGTATCTAAATCAATTGATTGATCTTCATCCTTTGTATTAATCCAATTGAAGATCTCTTCATGCTTTTCAATCTTAATATATAGGTCTCTTGAACAATTATCCTCTAAATCAGTTAAAGATATGTTGTTTGTAAGAATGTTTTTCGCAATTAAATCTATTAATTCCGTTAACGATTTCTCTAATTCTTTAATGATTTCACTAAATGTTGATTTAATATTAGCCGGTTTTCTATTTAATTTAATAAAATCAGAGAAACTAGATTCATATTTCTGTATCAATACAAGTATATCGCTATTTAATGTTGATGTTTCAATAATATTAGTCTCCAGATTATTATCTAAGCCATTTTCTTTAATAAATTTAATTACTCTTTTATCTCCTATAATCTGTTTATGTATCAGCTCTTCTTTCTCTAAATAAATAGATGCTTCTTCAATACTAATATTAGATGAAAGAATATTATCTATAAGGGCCTCTTTTTTAGAAAGCAATACTTGCTTTAATGCTTCTCTTTTACTGCGAGAATTTTCATCAGGGAGATTAGTCACATATTTTCTTAGTCTATAAAATATCTCTAAATAATCAGAAACAATATTAAAGAATGTTTCTTTATCATCAACTTGTTCTTTATCCCTACCATTAAAATAAGTTTCATTATTAGCTAATTCTTGACTTTCTGTTTTTAATATTGAATTTTCATCTGTTAAAAAGGATTTATCAGATTCTTTATTGCCTTTAGAAACATCATCAGTAAAATTTAATTCTTGCTTATTTTGTACAGCTATATTTTTAGAAGATTCTGCAAGGTAGAATTCATTTAATGAATATTTAAAACTAAAGGGATTTCGGCTAATTTTATTTCTAAGTTCTGTAGAAATAATTTTATTAATTTCTTTTTTTGAGATTCTTTCATTAAAAAGCAAGTTAAATCTTCTTACAATCTCCCTTGCTTTTAAAGGACTTTTGGCTTCCTTTAATATTTTTAGTATTTGTTGTTTGGTTGTCAAATTAATTAATCGTAATATTACATTCTCTTACAAAAACATCAAATTGATTGTCAATCCAATGTTTCATGTTGTATTCAATTTTATTTTGATAATCTTTAATAAGATCTTCCCAAGGATAACAATGAATATCATTTGCTTTAATCATATTATGCCATTTACATAAGCATCTCAGATTAGTACCTTTTGTTGGACCTCCTAATGAATATGGAAAAGCATGATCTGCAACCAAATCCTTCTCTTGAAAAGGACATTTATAACCCCAGAATCTTTCTGATTCACATTCTTCATAAAGATTTTCAGTAAATATCCTTTTTCCTTGAATTTGTTGTTGTTTACTATTTATTTGAGGTTTAGTTATACTTGCGGAAAAAGATGAAATATGAGATGGATGGATTAATGTTAGTTTTAACAACACAACATCTTCAAGTGGAAGGTCTTTATTGATTTTTTTAAAATTGTTTTGCCAGCCTATATTCAAACTCTCAGACAAGAAAGTAATGTATTTCTCAGACATATAATTCCTATATTTACTATTAGATGGCTCCTCATGTGATATATCTAAATTCATCAATAATTAAATATTAAATGTTATATGAGACACTTCAGTAGTTCCCCCATAAAGAGTTGTTTTAATCTCTAAGCAGAAAGAATTTGTTGAATTATATGTATGCGGCCTAGATGCTGTAGATGGCTTTGTAAAAGGTATGTCCTGTAGTTTTCCAATGGTTTTTTTTCTAGCATAATCAATTTTAAATTCAACGGGATAGTTTGAAGTTGTCTTTCTATCAACAATTTTTAAATGTTCATTATTAAATGATTTATCAATTATTTTAATATTATCGGCTGATCCTACAGCATTTATTGTTCTTTTCGATGGAGTTGATATCTTGTGATGTGTGTTCTTTCCCGTATGAGGATCTCTTAAAACAAATTCTATAAATGCTTGATTTCCTAAGATACAATCTTCAATATCCGTGCATCCATCAGGGATACTAATACCTCTAAATGCTTCTATTAATATTACCTCAACTAATGTTTCAGACATTTTATACCATTCAGTTCCTTTCTCAACATAAGATGACCAATCCCAATTAGTATTATGAAACTCTAATAATTTAAATATATTCTCCCATTCATTTAAATCAGGAACAGTACTTAATGTTGTTGGATCAGAATGATTTAAAAGATAACTAAGCCAACCTTTTATCATCGCTTTTAAAGCTATTACATGTTTTTTTATGCCAACGTTAAAGAATACAGAATCATTAGGATTCTTTATTGTTTTCTTTAATTGATATATTGCTTTTTGAATAGTATCTGATAATAGATCATATGGCAAATGACTAAATTTAGCATTTTTATTATAATAATAATTAAAGAAAATTTGTGTTAAAACTTGGCAATTTAATCTCACATTATCCTGCTTATTAGCATCATTAAAGACAATCTGATCATTTAATATATTTGGGAACAATGCAGTTCCTCTATCTGTAAAATCAATGGAGCAACATAAATCAATAGTTGTTAACATAGAATTCTTCCATTCTGGACCTGAGTGAGAAGCATATTTATCCATACTAAAGGCATATTCAAGCCATTCTTTATGGAGTTTTTCTAATGGTTTAGCAGTTGTTGTAACTTGCGCAAAAATCTTTGCAAAATCTTTAGGAGTGTAATTATCATTCTCATTAATTAAAATAACTACAGGTAAATGATTTTGATTTTGTTTACATTTAGCATCTCCAAGTCCAAAGACTCTATGCTGCCCATCAATTATCCAAAGTTGATCTTTATCTACAGAAACTTCTATTTCCCATAATTCTGTGGTTTGACCATGGATTACTTTCGGCGATATTTCTGGTTTCTTTTTACTAAAAGGGTTTGCAGACAATAATATTGGATTAGGCATAAATTCACCAGTATCATTAAATGTATTTCTAATTGTATCTCTTTTAGTTTCAATTAATGGTCTTTGCCATTTTTTGACAGGCATATGTTTAATATTTTTTGCTAAATCTGCATCAGAGTCAGATTTGTCAAAATTTGGGACAATAGAGATATCAAGCACATCTTTCGCTTTTATAAAAGCCATATATAAAGGATAGGTTTTACCACCTGATGTTATTGTATTCTTCAAAGCTGTTATTTTCATATTATTAATTTTAAATAAAACACGAAGCGCACCCTACTCCCTCTGATTCATCAAGGAGTATATCGCTTAACTTGTTTGAGTTATTATTTGCTTTTAGTTTTTTATATCTTTTAATATAATTTGTTTTAATCTGATCTATTCTTTCTGGCTTTATCAAATCTGTGAGAGGTTCATCCTGTATCCAGTTATAACCATCTTTTTCATATTCCATAGCTTTTAAAAACAGCTCATTGTGCTGTTCATATAACCATACCCATTCTATCTTTTGTTGGAAGAAACAAAAGAAACACCCACTTCTACTTCTACTATAAGTTGCTTTCTCTCCATTATGTTCAAACTCTATTTCCTTATAGTAATTAGGCACTCCAACACCACTTTCTTCTAACATTCTAAATACATCTGCTCTAACTATTACATCTTTATTATATATAAGTGGGAATTCATCTAACTTCCCAACTGGATAATCTGTTTTTTCTTTTAAGTATTTAAACACAACTTTATTAAAAGATACAACACATAAATCCAATAAAGAGTTTAATTTTTGTCTCTGTGAAAAATGTAGGCTCAGTTTTTTATCTAATATCTCTTTAAATGAACTTAACTTTTCCTTGTCTACTAATTCCTCAGAATATTCACTGAGTAATGAAATATTAGAATTTTGAAGTATATTTTTAACTACATCCTCACTCCATATACATTTTCTAAAAGGAAAGATAGACTGTATAGTCTCTTTCTTTGAAATATACCCTTCTCTCTCTTCATCTCCTCTTATACCTACATATGATATAACTTGATCGTCACCAATATATTTTTCAAATGGCTCTAACTTTAATTTTCCTGTACACCACCTTGCAGTTGATGATGGAAGATAGTTGCCATTTACCTTTAAGAAGTAATCAAATGGGACATCTTCAATAGAATCAACAGTAGTTAATTTAAGTATATTTTTACCAAGATAGACTTCTAGCCTTTCAATAAGTTTATAAGTATCATCAAGCTCTCTTCCGGTATCACAAGTATAATATTCAACATCAATATTTGGCATTTTATCTTGCATAAATATTGCAAGGGCAGCTGAATCCTTTCCTCCAGAAATACCTAATAAATGCTTTATCTTACTCATGCTTCAGGTTCTTTAATATATTAATTAATGCTATCTTATTTATGTTATTATCCTTGATTAAAAGTTCTTCCATCTTAGCTGTCAGATTTTTAGCTTTCTTTAGATCCTTTTCGTTTACAATAAACTGTTGTGGCGTATCACCTCCTTTTGTTGTTGTTACCTCAATTCTGTACACCTCCTGATCCTTAACTAATTCTACTTTATGAAGATCTACTAAATGATCTAACTCTAAGAATGATTTCTCTAATCTATTATCTAATTTTTCTAAATCTATATCTGATATATTCTGCAAAGTTGATCCAACTAAATCTTGCACCACAGAATTCACCCAGGATTCCTTATCATCAAGAGCTGAAGTTAATCTTATAAAGAATGTTTTGATATGAGAAGGCAATAGATCTGCCTTTATACTAGAGTATCTCTTACTTACTGTTTCTTTAAATTTTTGAAAATCCTTATGTTTACCTAGAATTTTTTCAAATCTGTGATAAGTAATTTCAACTAAATTCTGATAATATCCTGTTAGATCTTTTATTGATGCAGCAAGATTATTTACATAATCTAACATCTGATCATCTGTTAGATCAGTAATATTAAAAATAGAGTATACTGCAGGGAAATCTTCAAAAAACAACTTCTCTGGATCGGTAGCATTCACAATGGCTTCTCTCAGATTTAAAGTTCTCTTATCTGTAAAATTCTTAGTATTTTTCGCTACATCAGGTAATTGACGAGCTAATATTAAAAATGGTCTTATTGTTTGAATAAAGCTTGTAGTATTTGCAGATTGAACAACATCTAGCTGAGTTAAATCCCTATATCTATTAAATAAGACTAATTTATTTCCTGAAATGTCATACGACTTAATTACAAAATCCTTAGGTGATTTATATATAAGTTCTAAATTATCTTTATTTAAGTTTGGCACATATTGGCCCTTATAATAAAGTGCAAACTCATCAGACTTAAGAATTAAGAAAATGCCAACCCAGTGATCAATTAGGCCTTGTTTTAATCCAAATGGCGCAGATTTTAATATGTGAATAAACTCTATTAAACCTTTTGTCTGTTTTGATGCAGAAGAAATAAATTCATTTGATGCATCCCACAACTTTTTTATAGATGAGTCTACTTTTCCAATTTGGAATTTTCCATCCTTAACTGTATGAATACCTGTATTTTTTAGTAAAGTTAAATATATAGTCTTATCAGGAGGAAACTTATCGTCAGGGTATGATAAATCAACTTCATTTATCTTTTCAACTAAATTAAGAAATAGATTCTTTCTAGCTAAAGATATAGAACCACTTAATTTGCTTTTATTTATTAATTCATTATGTAATATTGGCGTATCTGAATAAATGACATCTGATATATCAGAAAGAGTTGAATTTAACTTCTTTAATGAATCAATCTTAACTTTTTTAGAGTTAAAATACCAATTTGATGTTTGTTTATAAATGTCAGAAAGTATTATTCTTCTAACTTTATTAGCTTCTGAATTTTTAAGTTTTTGTAACTCAGATACCGCAACTTTATCATCAAAATTATTTTTTATTACATATTCTATCTTTCTTATCTCATTTACAGAATTTTGCAGTTCCTTTAAATCAGTAATGTTACAATACAATATTGCTTTACTGCTATCTAGGTCCTTTTTCTTTATCTTATTTGATAAAATAATATTTACCTCACCATCATATATTTCATTTGATATCTCTTTCTGTATCTCATTAGAGACATTAAACCTAAAGAATCTAGACGTTCCTCGCTCAAGCATATACCTCTTTGCAACAAAAATTGGCATCTCAACATACTTATTAATTGTAGTAGAAATGTCTGTTGCAGTATCAATTCTGCTTTCAGCATCTAATAAAGCAATATCAATATCTAAATCAGTTCCCCCAAAGAGTATATATTGGTTTAAATAAGTAGCATACCTAATTAACTGCTTCTTTTCTAAATCATTTATAAGAGTTTTTGCATTTGAGATATTCAAAGAATTAACAGCATATTTAACTATAAAATCTTTATCATCTTTTATTTGTTTTGAAGCAAATATATTCAGAAGACCTATAGTTTTAATTATCTTTATTCTATCCTCAATATCAGATGTAAATCTACCATGCACCTTTTCTATTATTGTCTTAATTACTGACCATTTAGTAAAGTCAGGATTAAACTTGGAATTAATATAAGAAAAGAAATTATGATTAATATAATCATAAACAGAAACCATATTGAAATACTTCTCTTCCTCTGTAAAAGAAGATAGTGCATATGGGTCATTTGAGGCTAAAAAAGAAAATAATGATCTTTCATTTTGTCCATATTTCTGGAGGGACTGAACTAATACTGAAGACGATAATAACTCTAGTGGGAAAATCTGATGCAAAACTTCTTCATCAATGTCTTTTATAACAGACGATTGAGAGTCTGAAATAAAATTATTTAATGTGTTTAATTCCTTCTTATTATACTTAAAGTTGTAATTCTGATCAATAAAACTAGCAGATAACTTTACCAATTGTTCTACTGGCTCATTGAAGGAAATTTCTTTTATTCTACCCTTTACTTTCTCCCATTCATTTCTCTGTTCTTTGCTTAGGTTTTTAGAGTACGAACTAAAGCCTTGGTGAAGGGTTGAAATTAAGATAATATTTTTACTTTCATCATTTACATACTCAGCCAGTTGCTGTATAAAATAAAGCTCTTTTTCTGGATCACCCTTTGCAGCATATTCTAAAAACTTTCCAAATTCATCAACAATAATAAAGAGAAACTTTCCTCTTCTTTTACATTTATTAGTATAAAATTTATCTAGTTTCTCAATAGCAACTTCATGAGGATATTCATCCTTTTTATCAATTGTATCTAATAACGCTTCTGAAAGAGGCTTACTATCTCCAATTAGTTTAATAAATTCAAACTTTTGAACACCATTAAACTGTCCATTTAACTTTGTAAAATATTCATTTTTTAGAGAAAGATTTTGCTGTAAAGCCCACAAAAATGTTGATTTACCAGTACCATATGATCCGATTAAGCTAAAAACCTTATTACCTGACTTCAGATTATTAATAATATTACTAAAAACCTCTTTAGAGTTTGGAGTAACTATGTAATTAATTTCCTTATCAGTATCTCTTACTATATTTGTTGATGGAGAAAACTTAAGCTGCATAATATTCTGCTAATATTTTATTTTTATCTAATTTATCTAACCCCGAGATTGTTATAATTCCAGCATCATTTTTGTAAACAACATCTAATATATTATCTGAAATTTCCTGCATTTTATTTACAATCCCTACTTTGTTCATGCAAAATAATAAACCTGGAGCGTTCACTTGAGTTTCTAGGCTATGTAAATCTACTGTAGTTTCTTTATTAAATAAATCTAAAACTATATAAAGGAAAATTTGCCAAGGCAAGTCTGCTCTATCCGAAACATTAAAAGAATAATATTGTTCTGAGGAAGAAGTGACATCAACTTTCTCTATTAACTCTAATTCAATTAATAAAGAAGACAAATCATCTTCTAAATTGTGTTTTATCGTATTTGAGAAACAGTAATTTCTTAAAAGTACATTTATATCCTTATCAAGGGTGTTAAGTGTAAAGTTTTTAAACCCGTCTAACTCTAATTTTGAAACAATGAATTTTATTAATTGTGACTTTACAAATTCGACCTTTTCTTTCCTAAAACTATTAAAAAATTCATTATAAATACTTGCGTAATTTGTTTTCACAATATAGTAATGCAATAACCATAAGGTTCCTTTATTTTCCAAATATGGGTCATAACCCTTATTATCTAATATCGTTCTCCAGAGCGAAAAAAGACGGCCTTCATTGTTGACAATACCGAACGATTTAACCCAATGATTAATTGAGGAAACCATATTCTTTCCAACCCCTAATTTCACTAGAGAATCTTTATCACTAAATTTATTCTCTTTTATAAGAAAATCATATCCTTTCTTAGGCCAATAGGCTCTACA
>Ga0163108_10004228_pt1 | contig 10181 bp, 8 predicted proteins | sample Fk1155metaG_FD_109644 | JGI IMG/M metagenome (GOLD analysis project Ga0163108, IMG submission 109644) | Marine microbial communities from the Central Pacific Ocean - Fk160115 155m metaG | ecosystem: Environmental > Aquatic > Marine > Oceanic > Photic zone | place: The Central Pacific Ocean...
AATGAGAAGCTAAAATTGCTAGCTGAAAAAGTGCTTCAACAAGACAAAGCTAAAGAAAAATTAGTCATAGAGCTATTAAAAGAAAATGAAAAAATTAAACTAAATAATCAAATTTTTAAAAATAGAATTTTGGATAATGAAAATGAAGCACTACTTCGATCTATTGAAGAAGAGGCTAAAAAATCTGAATCGAATAAACTTGAGTTGCTTTATTTTTTAGCACTTTATATTGTTACTGTATTACTATTAACTTCACTGTTTACATCGTTTTATAAAAAAATTAGATACAGACCTTCAAGACAGACTGTTATAAGCTAAATTATCAGTTTGGATTGCCTCTAATATCGGTTGTTAATTCTTGATAAACAAGTACAGAAATTGCCTGTAAGTTATCAATAAGTCTTTCCGAAGTGAATTCTATATCAGTTTTTTTGCAATTCAATTCATTGAAATAATACACTTTAGTATATCCCAAAGAAGGTTTTACTTCTTGAGCAATAATATTTTCCCTATTGCTTTTCTTTTCTAGAACTTTATTAAAATTACAAACTGAGCTTGTTGCCCAATAAAGAATATAACTGATAATTAATGCTGTAATCACCATAACTTTGGTCATTTTCCATCCACAACTAAAATTGTTAAATCGTCTTTTTGAATTTTTCCTGATGAAATAATATCATCGATAATAGTTTTTAATCTTTGATTGTTAGCAATTTTTTGATGTTTTTTTATAAATGATTTAAATCCATCAGCACCCAACATGTGATCTGATGTATCTTTTATTTCCGTGATTCCATCGGTAAAAATATACATAGAGCTCGAAGAAAAAGGTAAAACATTTTCCTGATAGATTATTTTTTTTTGTATGCCTAAGGGAGGTCCAGAATCAGTAAAATTTGTAAACTTTCCATCATCTGATAAAATTAAAGGTGGTTCATGCCCAGCATTACTTAAAAGAATTTCTTTTTTTTTAGAATCATACACTCCAATCATCATAGTAACAAACATGCCTTTAGATGCAGTTTCGCAAATTTCACTATTTAAAAGCGTTAACAGATCTTTGGTTGAAAAGATGGTTTTGCTTAAACAACGATATAAACTCGAAGCTTTTGACATTAAAAGTGAAGATTTAATTCCTTTACCGGATACATCAGCTACTGCAAATCCATATTTTCCATTTTCAAGATCAGAAAAATTGTAAAAATCTCCAGACACAATCTTTGCAGGAACATTAATACCTGCAATAGGGAAAGGTTGTTTTTTATTTGCAGAAAGTAAGCTTTTTTGAATCTCACCAACTAATTCTATTTCTTTTTGCATTCTATTTTTTTCTATTAATTCTTTGGCCATTTTTGCATTTCTAATGGCTAGAGCGGCTGGCGCAGATAAGTTTTCAAGTAACTTTCTGTCATCTTCAATAAATAAACCATCATTTGTTTTTTTATTTAAGCATTGAATAACTCCAATGCATTCATTTGCAGCAATTAAAGGGGAACACAAAACTGAATTTGTTGTAAAATTAGTTTTGTTATCTAAATCAAAATAAAATTCTGCAATTTCTCTCACATCTTTTCTAACATTGCCTACTCGTATACATTTCTTTTGCTGAATTGCCTTTCCCATAACTCCTTGTGATACGGGAATTTCATACTCATCAAGATAATCTTGTCCTAATGATTCTATGCATTGTAGAACTTTTTTTTTCTCTTCGATAAGAAAAATATTAGCAGCTTGAGCATTAATTCTTTTAACAATTACCTTGAGTGCTGTTTTTAAAGTTTCATTAAGATCCAAAGAAATTGCAAATTCCTGGTTCATCTGACTAATAATAGCTAGATCTTCGTTGAATTTGGGTTCCTCTTTTTTAGGTTTTTCCGGCTCTTTAATAATTCTAAACATTTTTTATAATTGGCATTCTACTGTTTTTTTGGTAATTATAACAGTAATGGAAATCATTATTCAATCACCTGGTTTTTATTTGCATCTCCAGGATGCAGTGTTGTTTGTGCAATTTTGTATAGATGGAATTATTCATATTGCTTCACAAATTAATATCTAGTTAGTGAATTTTCTAATCATTATTGTTTTGGGAGCGATTTGGGGAAGTTTTGTAAATGTCTGTATATATCGACTACCCAAAAATAAAGAAATTATAATTCAAAGTTCTTTTTGTCCAAATTGTAAAAAAAAAATTCAATGGTTTGATAATATTCCAATTTTATCTTTTATTTTTTTGTCAGGAAGATGCAGAAAGTGCAAGAAATCAATTAGTCCGAGATATCTGGCGGTAGAGTTTTTGGGAATTATTTCCTTTTTACTTATTTATTTAAATTTTGGATTAACTATAACAACATTATTATTAATGATCCTTGCTATTTTCTTTATCATTATTTTTTTTATTGATCTTAAGCACTTTATTATTCCAGATTCATTAACATTTCCCTTAATGATTATTGGATTTATCAAATCATTCGATCCAAATTTAAATACATCTATTTTTCCAAATTTTGTTAATTCTTTTATAGGCGGCATTCTTGGTTATCTAATCATTTGGTTTATTATTTTTTTTTATAAGCAGATTAGAAAAAGAGAAGGCATGGGGTTAGGGGATGCAAAATTAATGTCCGTTATTGGTTTTTGGTTTGGTTGGATTAGTCTTCCTTATGTTATTTTTTTATCTTCTTTTATTGCTTTATTTTTTGCAATACCTCAATTAATGAACAAAACAAAAAAAATGTCATCCGAAATTCCTTTTGGACCTTATATAATTTCTGCAACAATCATTTTTATTATATTTTCAGATTCTTTAAGAAGAATGATGTTTTTTTAATTAAAAATTTTCTTTCCAAGAACGTCTATAAGAGTCCGCCTCACCTGGTGCAGCCACTTTGACAACCAGTGTTGACTTACCTTCAGATAAACCAGCTATGTTTGCAAATAGCTTACCCGCAAATACAACTATTTCAGATAAAATACCAAAACCAGCGAAATGGCATCTGCTTTCAGAAAATTCTGCCGGATTTCCAGATCCTTCGCCGATCTTATGTGAATAATTTGTTCCACATTCATCATCAGAGCTACAAATAAAAGCGGCTCCTGCTGAACACGGATTTTCAACATTCGGTTGGTAGATAGGAAAATAAACGTTTCCTTGAAATACCGTTGGTTCTGCTGTTACTTTTTGACTATTAGATAACTCAATTTTCCAGCCTGCATCTGTGCTAGTCGGACAATCAATTGTACCTCCTAGAATATTTTTACAATCATCCAAATTTTCCGTAGTAGTAACGTTTTTGTATCTCCAGTTTCTCATTGGATCTTTAATTCCAAGCAATACGTTAGCAATACCATCTTCTGTGTTATTGGGATCTTCATAATCACCTGTTCCCATATATAACCATACTTTGTTGGTATCCCTTCCAATAGCAATATCCATGGAATGATACATGTATCTGGCATTTTCTTTATTTGCTTGAGCATCAAAAATCTGTGTGCTGTCGTATACTTGAATTGCGCTATCATCATCACCAATAGTCATACTAGTTAGGTTAATTTTTGTAACTTTACCTTCTAAGTCATTGATATAAACCAGACCTCCTCTCCAAGAAATTCCAGGCGTCATATCTGGGGTGACAAGAACTGGCGAAGCAGGCGTAGAATTTGTAATTGTATTTTCTTCAGAGTCTGGAATATCAATTACTTTTAATATTTTTCCAGGATTTGTTATGTTTTCAAGATCTATAACAAAAAGATTTGATCCAATACCTCTTTTCATACTCATTCCACCTCCCATTACCATGACATATCTATCTTCACTAGGTTCACTGCGGTTATCAGGATTGGGCATTCTAAATATTCTTGGAGACGACCATGTATCTCCCAGAAAGGCATAACTCGAATATGAATCATCATCATCTCCCACACCAAGTTTATCAGAGTTAGCTATATAAACTTCCACAGAAGTAGCAGAGGTTTCTGGGGTAGTAAGGTCAGGATCATCCACCTCCCATGCTCTGTATCTTTTAGTCGATGTGTCTGTAAACTTTATAGTTAGAGTTGCGCCATCATCGGTTACCGTAAATGATCCTTTGGATAATAGTACACCCTCTAGAAAAACTTGAACGTCTTCGTCTTCTCCTGCATTTGATAATAGGTTTGAATGTGTTTCTAAAGACCAGGTCCAGGTGTTGCCCTCATAACAACCATTAGTACCATCATCTAAAAAATTTTGACCGGCTGCTGTCAAAGTTGCTTCTGTTTGGCAGTCAGCAAGATTATTTCTTGCCGTGTCATCAGCAGCATTTCTTATGTTTGAGTTGGCTTTTTCTGCTTCTAACGATCCGTCCAAAGAATAACTTCTATTTAGATAAGGATATTCATCTATGTCTCCTAGGTAATCTGCAACCAAAACTTTATTATGTACAGTGTCATTATAAATTGAAAACAAATGTTTTGGACCAAGATTTCCCCTTCCTTCAGCTTCTGAAACATCTAAAACTGAAAATCCAGCCCCACCTCTTCCATATGGGATTACTAAAATTGTTCTCCACTTTGCGCATGCCAAAGAAGCTGCAATATTTTCATCAGTAGTACCAGCAGTTACTGTTGGGCAATCATGCTTACTTGGGATATACATATCGTGCACTACTGGTGATCCATCAACAGCAAATATTGAATTTGATCCACCTCCATCTCCTTCCTTGTTTAAAGAGGTATCAGCAATCCTTGGTAATTTAGCTGCTATAAAAGGAGGTATAAAAGCCCATTGTTCTACTCCGCCATCTGTGCAAGCACTATCATCTTCAGCACATCCTATAAATGCATGGAGCATACCATCGTTTGCGCCGGCATAGAGTAGAGTAAGCCGTGTTTCATAATCTCTGATGTGATTTCCATAATTGTTACTAGCTCTAAAAAATGCTTCTTGGTTTTGTCCAACAAAAGCTGTGTTGGCATTTGGAGGACCAACTTGAACGATTTGAGAATGATAAATATCACCTATGATGTGACTACGCCATTTGTCAAGAACACAATTTCCAGCATCAGGTTCGTAGTTGAAATAGTCTTCTCCTCTAACAAAGTTAATTAATCCTTTAATGTCATCCGCATTTCCATCTTGTATTGAATCATTACTTGTTAGGTCATAGCAATATCTTTGTATTGTTGAACCTGCACCATCGTTAGTTCTTCTATGAAAATCTACAACCTCATGACCTAATTGTCCAAATAAGTTTGCAATTGCTACAGAATTATCCGCAGTTTCATTTTGTCCAGCCGTCCAGTTGTTCCAAGCTGCTGTACCTCCAATATAATTTGCTCCAGATGATCCTAAGGGAGCCCATATTTTTCTATTTTCCCGCTGAGCATAGGTTTGTTCAGCTGCACTCCAGTTATTATCACATTTGTCCTCACCACATGAGCATTCTATTGTTCCTTCGGCATTTTCAAACAAATCGCATAGCACTCCATTTGCTTGTATTTCTTTTCTATTGATTGTTCCCTTCCATTCTTGATTTTTTGTATAGTCAAATTGAGCTTGATAGAGTGAACCACCTTCTTCAATTGTAGCGGTTATTGAAGGGGCAGTAAAAGAAAGCCTATTCGCAACTATCTGTTCTATTTTAGTCTGCAGTTGGGTCAATAGAGAGTTAGGCGTATCAGCAATTATTGTTGGTTCACATTCATCATCACCTAGTGCATCACATGAACCCGCCCGGGCCATTGCAGCGAAGTTTGCCAATCCATTTGCATTTATGCCGCCACCATAAGCAACGACAAGAGTTTTAACCTCGTGTATCGTTCTTAAATCTTCTATTTTATCCAATGCATAAGCGTGTCCATTCCACGCTCCATCTCCAATTACAACTACATAATTTTGCTGACATGGAATTCCAGAGTCTACTGGAGTAATAGTGTCACTATAATAATCTAAAGCCATGGTAGAAAAGGCTCTTGCATCAGTTCCAAAAATCAAAGGAGTGTTGGTAACTTCCCTTTGGATATCAGCATTGGTAAGTCGATCGACTCCTACTCGAATACAAATCCCTCTCCAACATGGAAGAGAATTTCCACCATTCGAAACTCCAGGATGAATTCTGTCCCATCCAGTATAGTAGTCAGGATCTCCCTGCTGTCTATGAGCCTGTCTTGATCCAATTATAAATGGAATTCCTGCTGACCAGTGACCGTAACCAAAATTGGCTCCAGAAGCTAAAGTTGGTTCACCCACTATGGCAGTGATAGCTGCTTTTGCGCCGTCCATTCGAGATCCCATACTTCCGCCCAACTCGTTCTGCCATTGTCCACTGGCATGATCTTTATCAAATGTTTGAACACTTGGCTTATTGCTACCCACATAAACTAAAGGATTGCCATTGCCCTTATTTTCATCACCCTCACCTATAAAAAGTGCTCTAGAACTCCAAAGCAAAACATTTGTACCATCATCTGCAGAACTTCCTCTACCTCTTGATCCTTGTCTCCAAACTTCTGTTAAACCATTATTCGTTGCCGCCATTTCATATTTTGCAACTTCATGTGTATTTGATGTTATATAGATTATACCGTCATCTTCGGGATCTAATTCAATCATTCTGGCCGGAGGATGACGATTTGTACTTGTTACTGAGCCGTCATGATCATGCCTTATGTCCCATTCTTCTGGGCAAAATCGATCACCAGTCGCAACTAAAGGATACCTATATATATGACCACTAACTGCCGCATAAAGAAAACTTGGAGTTCCATTTTGTCCATCAACTGCAATGCCTAAAGCTGATGTAATGAGATTTCTAGTTCCAGCACTAGAACATGCGCCCGCTCCAGTGGACGGCATACCATTGGTGCCGCTTAAATTTGCTGAATAGATATTTCCAGGACCGGCTGCAAACAAATAGGTTGGACCATTATCCGGAACAGTTCTTATCGTCATGTTTCTAATTCTAAAACCAGGCCAAATTACATCTTGACATTCTCCATCAACATTCAGTATGACTATTTTTCCATTTCCCCTTCTCGTGCTTCGAAAATCAGCTGCGTAGATTAGATCGTCACTAGTATCGTCTGTATCCACCCTATCAATTCCCATGCTGAATGCATTTCTTATTGAAGAATTTTGATTACCACAGTTAGCATCGCTACGAAGTCCTCTAAAAAAGCCATTATTTCCAAAAGACGTATCTCTTCGTTCCGTGCCATAATTAATTTTTGTAAGACCTCTTCTTCTCATTTGAGAAATAATAATATCTCCATTATCAGTTTCGACTAGATCATATGGGTTAAACATACCATCTCCAGCTACCATTTGATTTCTCATGCTTAAAGAATTATCCAGAAGAAATAACACATTTACCGGAACGTCACCCGTCCCTGATCCAGGAGGAGGATCTTTTGCTAGAATATTTTCAATTGAAAATAATAATAGCATCAAAGTGGTGGCGATTAAATATTTTGTCCAGTTGAAGAAATTTCTACTATTCATTTTTATTCTCTGTCTCTCCAGATTCATAAACTGTAAATAGTTCATGATATTTTTTGTTACTAACGTAGAGCACCTCATCCAATATTCCGTCAAAATCCATTTTTTTGTATACAATTATCTCATTTTTTTTATCCCAAGATTTAAAGCCCCTCCAATATTTGGGTCTTTTATTATCAGTTATAGTTCCATAGTTTTTTTTCACATATTCAAAAAGAAGAAGTTTTTCATCCTCAGGGGTATCATCATAATGGTCAAATACAATCTTGTAAGCTGCTAACTCATCATTTAAAAAATAAAATTCTACAACTGAATATCCTAATTTTTCCCTTGGGCAAACTTCTTCAGTTGAGACTTCAATCATTGATAATGATTGTGATAAAGGTATTGGTAAACCAAATTTTTTTTCAACTTGTTTAACATTTTCGCCAATATTAAAACCTACGTTGCACTTAGCAAAAGCATTTGTAGGCATAAAAAAAGCTATAAGAAAAGCTATCAGAGTAAAATTTATTAAATCAAAAATCTTTTTCATAAAAATTTCTATCAATTTTGCACAATAATTAAAGACTCTAAAGGTATAATTAAGTCAGTTCTGCCCCCCTTGTAAACTCCACAACTATAAACACGATATGCCATTCCATCAACTCTTTCATCTGAGGCACCTTTTTTAATACTTGCGCCATATCCAGTAAAAGGAGCCGCTCCAACTCTATGAAGAAAATATTCATAGTAAAAATCCTTTAAATAAACATCTTCGGGATCATCTTCTGTAATAAAATCATGTTCCCCACCCCTGAATAAAAGGTTAAAATCTTGCTTAAACCTTCCTCTATCTTCGTCGGATACTGCCTTTGGGTTGACTAGAGCAACTCTAAAGGTGTCAGTATCTATATTAGGAAAACTTCTTAGGCAAGGAGTATCGCCTGGTTCTTGAACATTTGCAGGTAAATTTCTAGCTGCGGTATTTCGTGAACCACTATCCCAAGGACCCATATATTGATTCATCAGAAATCTTTCTCCAGCCAAAAGACCTGTTTCAGCTACATAAAAAGTTTGTTGATAATTATCACCTTCATTGTTGTTTTTATGATCACCAGAAGATATTACAATTAACGAACCTCCCATTAATGACATAACCAAAAGAAGTACTAAACCTAAAACTAAAGCAAAACCTCTTTCATTTTTTTTCATAATTAATTACCTACATTTCTTGTGAAAACACTTAATACTATAGAGTCTCTTAAAAATTTATCTTCCTCATTAATATGTCTCGTTGCTCTTTTGATTGACTCTATTCTTCTTCTAATTTTTTCTTTAAAAAAATCATCTTTTGATCTAAAAGTTATTTTTAAATCTATACTTTTGACTTCAATTAATCTGTCTGAATTGTCATTAACAGTTAATGGAGTTGGAATTATTCTGCCATCTTTATCAATTGGCACAAAATCCATGCCCACAACGTACTTTCTTAAGAGCTCAGCATCTCGAACGGTAATAGGTACATCTGGATATACTTGATCAGTTTCTCCGCCATATACATATCTCCATTCTTCAGCTAGGTTGTTCCATTTTAGTTTTACTTTATAAAGATTAAAATTTTCATCTACCAAACTCGCAAAATAAATTACCTTGTATCGTAAAAATTTTGGATCTGTTTCATCTCCAGTTCTGTTTGAATCGTAGTCTCCATAAACAATTTCTAATCTATCACAACAACTGTCAGCTGGTTCTTTAATGATAATTGGATAATGATTAATTTCTGTACCAAGCAAACCTCTGCCATCATCGAAATTTAAATTATCCCCATAGTATCTGAAACCTGCCATTCTTAGTTCTCTGATCAGCATTCCAGCAACATCTCTTCCTGCGGCGCTAACACTTGCCCTCCCCGTCACCTGAGAGTAGGAATTGTTAACAACGGTATAACTAGTATACATAGCCGCCATCATTATTGATGTAATGACTATCCCAACTAAAATTTCAATTAATGTGAGTCCAGAAATCTTGTAAGATTTTTTTTTCATTCTATGCCCATTTCTTGAGAAATCGGAAAATATAGATATTTAATTTTATTTCCATTGTTCATCCTAATCTCAACTTTACCAAAGAAGATCTGGTCTTCAGTGCCAGGTGGTCTAATTTTGAAAGCGCTAACAGATCTTGTATCGTTATCCGATCTACACTTTATTGCGTTGTTCGTATCAATCAAATGTCTCCATTTTGCAACTTTTCTATCAGGAGAAGTTGTAGGTAATGCGGGATACATATCACCATCTCCTTCATAATCTTCACATCTTGTTATGTTTAGAATCAATCTGGTATCAGAAAATGAATCTATAGCATGAAGTTTGCTGCCTTCTCCGTCGACGAAATCTTGCTCAACAATAAGATCCTCTGCAATCATATCAATTAAAAAATTAGTTTTTGTTCTTTCCGCAGAGGTATTTATTGATACTGCTGAATAATTTACCATTTGAAATACTGCAACAAATCCAATACCCACAATTACTGTTGCTACTAACGCCTCAAGTATGCTCAACCCTAAACATTTGAAATTTTTTGAATTCATTGTCTTTCTATCCATCTTCTCTCATTTCTATCCCATTTTTCAGTTACAATACTACCGAAAATAGACCAAGATATATTATAGAAATTTTTTGAATCGGTATAAATCGGTCTAACTATTGGATTAAGTTCATCA
>Ga0163108_10004229_pt1 | contig 10180 bp, 7 predicted proteins | sample Fk1155metaG_FD_109644 | JGI IMG/M metagenome (GOLD analysis project Ga0163108, IMG submission 109644) | Marine microbial communities from the Central Pacific Ocean - Fk160115 155m metaG | ecosystem: Environmental > Aquatic > Marine > Oceanic > Photic zone | place: The Central Pacific Ocean...
CCAACAACCCTAACCTACAAAAGTCTGCTTTCGACATATAATTTTCCTCTCCATATTTTTTTCTCTATATAAAGTCGCCCCATACAATTTTTATGTACAGATTTTTTCGCCCATGGGGTTTTTACGAAGACCACTTTGAAGAGATTGGAGAGAGTGGTAGGTATAAGTTAAAGAGGTTAGTAGTTAAACCTAACCAGAAGATGAGTTTACAATATCATTATCATCGTTCAGAGCATTGGGTAGTAGTAAAAGGTGAGGGACAGGTAGTTATAGGGGAGGAAACAATAGAAGCAAAAGTTGGTATGTCCTTTTTTATTAAACCAGAACAGCACCACAGAATAGTAGGAGGTGCTAACGGCCTAACTATTATAGAAGTACAGTTGGGAAAAGAATGCGAAGAATCAGACATTGTGAGGTTAGAAGATGATTACGACAGAATTTGAATATCACATATATGCCAAAGGGGAAGTCCTGTTTCACAGTTTAAGTGAACAGGATTTTCAAGTAAGGTGGCATATGTTGAATAGCATGGTAGGACCTAACACAGAAGTCAAACCAAAGGAACTATCATTTGAGAGAGTATTAGCAAATAGTGGGATGTATGGATACGTTGGAAATGTTGCAGATGAACCTTCGTATTAGTTGACAAAACATATACATAGCGTGTATAATGTTATTGATGAGAAGATTCATTCATGGCAAAAGGATTTACTGTTAAAGCATCACCTCCCAAGAAGAAAGAAGCAGAATGGGATATAGGTGCTATTAAAGCGAGGATGAAAGGTAAGAAGATAGTCTTCTGTCTACCAGGCAGAGGATGTTCTTATGTTTTCATGAAGAACTTTGTTCAACTCTGCTTTGACATGGTTCAGAATGGGATGTCCATTCAAATCAGTCAAGACTATTCTAGTATGGTTAACTTTGCTCGATGTAAAGTATTAGGTGCCAATGTATTACGTGGACCTGATCAATTACCATGGGATGGTAAGTTAGAGTATGACTATCAGTTGTGGATTGATAGTGACATCGTATTCACATCGGAGAAGTTCTGGCAGTTATGTGATTTGTCCGTTCCTGCCGAAGGTGACGAAAAATGTATCACTTCTGGATGGTATGCTACTGAAGATGGAAGTACTACTTCCGTTGCACACTGGTTGGAAGAAGATGACTTTAGAAAGAATGGTGGTGTAATGAACCATGAAACCGTTGAGACTATTTCTAAGCGTAAGAAACCATTCACTGTAGACTATACTGGGTTTGGTTGGGTTATGATTAAGAAGGGCGTATTTGAAGATAAGAAGATGAAGTATCCTTGGTTTGCCCCTAAGATGCAAGTCTTTGAATCCGGTGCGGTTCAGGACATGTGTGGAGAGGATGTTAGTTTCTGTTTAGATGCTATAGAAGCCGACTATGATATCTGGTGCGACCCTCGGATTCGTGTTGGACATGAGAAGACACGGGTACTATAGATGGCAAAGATAAAGCAAGGTTTAATGGGTGGTTCTTATGTCGAGTCCATCCCGAAAAAAACTCGACAAGGAACCGGCAAGCATACAAAATATGCCGCTTGTTCTCGGAATAAGAAACCAAAGAGGTATAGGGGACAAGGAAAATGATTGATTATGAATGGATTAATAAGAAACTATCAACCGGATTAAAACTCCGGTTTGATATTGGTCTTTCTTTTAATATGCCCAATTCTTCTAAATGGTTACGTGATGACTCAAACACCTATGTTATTGGAATCGAACCACATCCTAATAACTTTAAATCTTGTTGCTCGTACGTGGAGACTAACAATGCGGGGGACAGATGTTACCTTATTGAAGCTGCTATTAGCGACGTCGATAAGTCTGAGAATAAGGACTTCTATGGACTTAGTGGAGATTCTGGCACTAGTTCTCTTTGTCGACCAATTGGACGATTTGAAAACCTCGTTGACAGGGTATATACCGTCGAAACAATTAGTTTAGCATCAATTTTAGATAATTTAAATTACGAACGTATAGATGTACTCAAAACTGACACTCAAGGTAATGATTTAAAAGTACTAAAAAGTGCTGGAGAACACCTTAAGAAAGTAGATTTCATTTATGCTGAGTATGATGAGTCAGATGACTATGAGAATGCTAACACTGGGGAAGAACTAGATGCATATTTGGAAGAGATGGGTTTCGAATGTTATGATCGCATCTATGTTAAAGAAAGAGGTGGTAAATTAGTTGATTGTGAGTACAGAAATGTAAATAGTACAACAGACAAAACAGGTCCACGTTGGAACTCTAACTAAAATGGAATCTCAAAACGATTTTTTAGACAATTTAGGCGCTCGTCAACACGAAAAAATGCTTCGTGAGATTGTTGCAGACGATTTAACACCCAAAAAGAAGAAGATTGGCACCCAAATTGCTGAAAATGACCTGTTTGATGCCGAAACAGAAGATGGAGAACTGTGGAATCCGAATAAAGTCGTCTAAATAAAAGAAAATCAAAGTATAAATGCCGGTCGAGCGTGTATCACGTGGATTTAAAGATATTTCACTATCTTTTAAACCTCATCCTATTACTAGAGACGTGATTCCTCTCCTTAATGAGAGTGCGATATCTCGATCTGTAAAAAATCTGGTGTTAACACACCTTCAGGAACGTCCCTTTAACCCATACTTGGGTTCTAGGTTAGGTGCAAGTCTTTTTGAGTTGATGGATACTGCATCAGCATCTCTTATTAGTGAAGAAATCACTCAAACTGTTGATAATTTTGAACCAAGGGTCAAATTACGTAATGTAGAAGTCATTCCTTATTATGATTCAAATTCATATGACGTAACTATTGTTTATGAAATTGTTGGAATTGAGGCTCCTCCGCAGCAACTCAATTTTCTCTTAGAATCTTACAGATAAATGCCACTTACTCAATTTACCAATCTCGATTTTGATCAGATTAAGACTCAAATTAAGGATTATTTGAGGGCGAATTCCAATTTTACCGATTTTGACTTCGAAGGGTCAAATATGACGGTGTTAATTGACACGTTAGCATATAATTCTTACATTACTGCATATAATAGCAACATGGTTGCTAATGAAGTCTTTATTGACAGTGCAACTTTAAGAGAAAACGTTGCCGCTTTGGCTCGAAACGTCGGATATACCCCTAGATCAAAGAAAGCAGCAAAAGCAAAGATAAGTTTCTATGTTGATACCTCAACTTATCCTACAGCACCTCTAACTTTAACATTAAAAGCAGGTGCAATATCTGTTTCTAATACATTTTCCAGTGATAATTACAGTTTTGCCATAATGGATGACATAACTGTACCTGTTGTAGATAATATTGCAACATTTTCAGACATTGATATTTTCGAAGGTTCATATTTAACAAAAACTTTCACTTATAGAGAGACTGGAGACGGTGTTCCTATAGAAAAGTTTATTTTACCTAATAATGGTATTGATACATCAACAATTAAGGTTGCAGTATCACCAAATAGCAGTGCAACTAACCTAAAAACGATTTATAAACTAACAAATAATATTATTGACGTTACAAATAGTTCATTAATCTTCCTTTTACAAGAAGTTGCTGATGAAAAATATGAATTAATATTTGGAGATGGTAAATTTGGCAAAAAACTTGAAGATTCTAACTTTATTAATGTAAATTACATTTCTACAAATGGAAAAGATGCAAATGGTGCAACTTCCTTTACATTTACTGGAAATATTCAAGATAATTCTGGAGTTACAGTAACAGAAGGAATTTCTTTATTAACAACTAATGTAAAAGCAGAAAATGGTGCTGATATTGAATCAGTTTCGTCAATTAAGAAATATGCACCTTTAGTCTATTCCGCTCAGAACCGTGCTGTAACTGCAGATGACTATAAAGCCATTGTAACTAAAATTTATTCTAATACTGAATCAGTTTCTGTTTATGGAGGTGAAGATACAAGTCCTCCTCAATTTGGAAGAGTTTTTATTAGCATAAAACCCAAAAATGGTAAATATCTTTCTCAAATAGAAAAAATTGAATTAAAGAATAAATTAAAGCGTTATACAGTTGCTGGCATTCTTCCTAATCTAATTGATCTTAAATATCTGTTTGTTGAATTAGATACTAGTGCCTATTATAATGCAAACGCTACAAATAGCATTAATGCCCTTAAAACGTCCATTGTAGACACTTTGGACACATATGCTAAGTCAAGTGATTTAAACACCTTTGGGGCACGTTTCAAGTACTCTAAGGCAATGCGTCTAATAGACCAGACAGACAGTGCTATTACTTCTAATATCACTAGAGTGACAATGAGAAGGGATATGAGGCCTGCTCTTTCTGATTTGGCAACTTACGAACTTTGTTATGGTAATGCATTTAATGTAAATTCATTAAATGGGTATAATATTAAGTCTTCTGGATTTACTATTAGTGGTGTGAGTGGTACTGTATACCTTTCTGATATTCCGAATGCTGACAGAAAGACTGGAAGAATAATTCTATTTAAACTTCTTTCTTCTAATCAAGTTGCTATTATTAAAAATAATATTGGCAGTATTGAATATACCAAAGGTGAAATACTACTTAATGCATTAATTATTACATCTACTGTATTAAGTGCTGATCAACCAGTTATACAAATAAGTGGTACACCGAAATCTTACGATGTTATTGGATTACAGGATCTTTATTTGCAACTAGATAATAGTAACAGTCTTGTTACTATGGTTTCTGATACTATTTCCTCTGGTGCAGACATTTCTGGTTCTAATTACATTGTTAGTTCCAGCTTCCCTAACGGAAGAGATGATAGAGAATCTCCTTTGGTGAGAGGAGTTCCACAGTACACAACTGTAACTGGAACTGAGTCTATAACTGTACAAGAGGTTGATACTTCTTATGCAACGACTTATACAACTTCTACATCATTTAATTCACAAGAAGTAACAGGAAACACAAGCAGCGGCAGCTACTCCTACTAGGTAAATGATAGAAACCAGAGCAAAAACCTATTCAGTAGTCTCTAGCCAGATTCCTGAATATATGAGAGAGGATTCTCCACTTTTTGGGGAATTTTTAGAACAATATTATAAATCCCAAGAATTTCAGGGAGGTCCAATTGATCTTGCTGAAAATTTAGATCAATATATTAAAAATGATTCATTTCGTCAACAAAATCTTGTAGCATCTACAAATTTAGATGGAGCGATTACTGAATTTGATACAACTATTGCAGTTAACTCTACAGTAGGTTTTCCAGACAGATATGGATATTTTAAAATTGGTAGTGAGATAATAACATATACAAGTAAAGATAAAAGACAATTTTTTGGATGTGTTCGTGGTTTTAGTGCCATTACATCTCTTTTTACGAGTACAGAAGCAGATAGACTTACTTTTGCATCTTCATCATCCGCAGCACATGTAGATGATGCTGAAGTAAGTAATTTAAGTAATCTTTTTCTTGCTGAATTTTTTAAAAAGTATAAGGAACTTTATGTCCCTGGATTAGAAGATAGAAGTTTTGTTAAAGGACTTAATCAAGCATTATTCTCAAAACAAGCAAAAGACCTCTATGTAACAAAAGGTACTGATGATTCTTTCGAAATATTATTCCGTGCTCTTTATGGTTCAAAGGCATCTATCATAAAACCATATGAACAAACGATTAAACCATCAGATGCTGATTATAGAATTGCAGAAGATCTAGTTGTTGTAGCACTTTCCGGCGATCCTAATAAACTTAATGGCCAAACCTTATATCAAGATGCTGTAGATGGAGTTCTTAATTACTCTTATGGTTCAATTTCTAATGTAATTTCATATACTCGTGATGGTAATACTTATTATCAGATAAGTCTTGATGCTGGTTCCGATAAGGACATTAGTGAATCAGGTTCTATTTACGGTAAGTTTAGTATTACTCCAACAACTAAAACCGTAAGTAATGAAATTGCTAGTGGAAATACAATATATGTTGATTCTACAGTAGGTTTTCCTGCATCTGGAACTCTTATTATTAATACGAAAGAAGTTACTTATACTAGTAAGACTACAACACAGTTTTTAGGACTTTCTGGTAATACTGCTGCTATTGATAAAAATACTTTAATTCGTTTAAATTCTAGCATTTATGGATATGACGATGATGGTAATAAGATAACTGTTAGAATAACCGGTGTTGTTTCTGATTTTCTAATTCCAGAATCATCTAAGCAGATGGTTGCTGGGGATTTAATTGATATTCAGAATCTTGGTACTTTAAAAGATACTGAAAAAACATTTACCGAATGGATTTATAATGTTACTAATATTTTTAATATTGATAAAGTTGAAGATATTGGTAACGGGAATACCAAAATTATATGTCCAGAAGTCCATCTTTTGTATCTTGGTGATAGAGTAACTCTAATTGATCAGATAACAGGTGCAGAATCTCAGGGTACTGTTGTTGATGTACCTTCTAATAAGATTGCTACCCTTAGTGGATTAGGATATGTTGATTTAACTTCAACATTTAAAGGAAGAAAAGAACTTCTTAAAGCAGAAGTACTCCCTGCTGTTAAGCAACCAACCTATAAATTTAGTTCTAATGTACTTAATGCATATGATTTAAATGTAGTTGGTATTGTGAGTGGTGTTCCATACGCTGGTCCATATCATATTCAAAATGGTAGAAAGATGGTAGGGCCAAAGCATACGGCCGCCAAACATGACTATATTGAAGGAGAACCAAAGAATCAAACTTATGTTGCATCACCTTCTATTCCTTTTTATGCTAATCAGCAACTTAATGCTGATTTAAGAGGAATAGAAGTTAAAGTTGCATCTAATTTTACTGGTGAAACAATATCAACCTCAAGAAGACATGATTTCATTACTGGTGATGAAGTTTATTATGTTCCTGGTACTGTAACCACTTCAGAATTAATTGATGGTGTAGTTTCAAGTTCTACAACTGCAAAAACAATTTCTCCTTTAACAAAAGGTTCTTATTTTGCATATAAGGTTGATGACCAATCCTTTAAATTAGCATATTCTCGTGCAAACATCGATGCTGGTAAATTTATTGATTTAACTGGTAATTCTGCTGGTATTACTACACATGAATTTGCTAGTAGACTTCAGGATAAAGCACTTGATTCACAAAGACTTCTGAGAAGATTCTCTAAACCAGTTTTTGACTCTTCTGGAGAAGAATTTACAACAACTCCTGGTGAAAAGACAGGTATGTTTGTAAATGGAGTAGAAGTTGCAAATTATAAGTCTAGAGATGGCATTTATTATGGTGAATTAGAAGAAGTTCAAGTTCTACAGGGTGGTAGTGGACATGACGTCATGAATCCACCAGCATTGCTTATTAGTGATAATGCTGGTGTTGGTGCAACTGGACATGTTAACGTAAAAGGTGCATTTGAGAAAATTGACGTAACATATTCGGGTTTTGATTATCTAGAAAAACCACAAATTAAAATTTCTGGTGGTAATGGTTCGGGAGCTACTGCAGAAACCAAAATGAGGCAAGGTACTCATGCTCCTACACTTGACGTTCAGGTTGGTATTAATACAAGTGATAATTTAGTTGGTTTTACTACATATCATCTTTTCAATGCTGGTGAAAGGGTATTTTACCGTCAAAATAAAGGTACCGCAGTTGGTACTGGAACAACTAGTCTTGGTGATGGTGCAATTTACTTTGTAGGATTAACTAGCAATACTGCTATTACATTACACTCTCATTTTGATGATGCGATTGCTGGTATTAATACTGTTGGACTTAATAGTACTGGATCAGGTACACAAAAGTTTGAAAGTGTTAAAAAGAAAAATATTGTTGATAAAATCTTTATAACCAATCCTGGAAGTGGTTATGAGTTTAAAAAACGTACTGTTATTACTACAGGTATCAGTACTTCTAATCATTCTATTAATATTAAAAATCATGGATACAAAGATGGTGAAGTTTTAACATATGCTACAACTGGAAGCGTAATTACTGGATTAGTAACAACAACTCAATATAAAACGATTGTTATTGATAATAATAATTTTAGGGTAGCTATTGCTGGTGTTGCTGGTACAATTACAGAATCATATGATAATGGAACATATGTTAAATTTACTGGGGTTGGATTAGGAACACATATCTTTAATTATCAACCAATTTCAGTTTCCATAAGTGGCGAACTGGGAGTTAATACTTCTTTGGGTAATTATCATGCAACAATGATTCCTGTGGTTAGAGGAGCAGTAACTTCTGTTGATTTAACTCAAAATGGAACTGGATATGGTAATTCATCAATTGTAAATTACAATAGAGCACCAAGTGTTAGTTTACTTGCTGGTTCAGGTGCTGAACTTCGTCCAGTTGTAAGAGATGGAGCAATTGAGCAAGTTATTGTTACTAGAGGTGGTACAGGATATAATTCACCACCAGAAATCATATCATCTGGTATTGGTACTTATGCAACATTAACCCCTGTTATAGCAGACGGTGTAATCACCTCTATTAACGTTGTTAGTGGTGGTGTTGGATTTGTTACTGATAGATCTTTCCTCTCTGTAGAGACTGCTGTAGACGCCGCTGGTAAAGCACCTGTTGTTGAACCCAAGGTTAATAGATGGGAACTTGATAATGTAAAACGTTATAAGAACCTCATCAAACTTGATGATGGTTTTATGGAAAATAGTAGTGCTGATTTTGGATCACAATTTACGCACTTATATGCTCCTAGAAAATTAAGGGAAATGCTCCCATCCTTGAAATTGAATGGTAAAAAGGATTATGGAACATATGATTTAGAATATGAAAATGCTGAAGAAGTTTCTGATAATCATTCTCCAATTATTGGATGGGCTTATGATGGAAATCCAATTTATGGACCATATGGTTTTGATACCATAACTGGTGGTGTTATTAGGAGAATGGTTCCTGGTTATGCTCTTAATGCTGCTAGAACCCTTGGTCCTAGTGTTGGTGATTGGGAATTAGGTTCATTTACTAATGACTATGGATTTACCAATAAAGGGGATTTAGACAAATATAACGGCCGTTTCTGTAAGACTCCTGATTATCCAGAAGGCACTTATGCTTATTTTGCAACTATTGATAGTTCTTCACAACAGGATGCTACATTTGATAAGTATTTCACTCCTGTTTTCCCATATGTGGTAGGAGAATCATTTAAATCTAAACCAGATTCTTATAATTTCAGTCCTGATTCAACTACAGATAAAGTTGATCTTGATAAAGGTGGTTATGTAAGAAACATATATCCATATAAATTATCTTTCACTGCTAGTGATTATGAGTATGTTGCTCGTCCAGATAAAACTATTGATGATTTTGCAAATATAGTTTATGCAGAACCTGGACGGATAGATTCTGTTATTATTGAAAGTGGGGGATATGATTATAAAGTTGGTGATAGAGTTAAATTTGACAACACAGAAACAGGTGGAATTAATGGTTCTGCTAAAATATCTAAAATTAAAGGAAAAGATATTGTTAAAATTTCCTCTTCTACTACGAAGAAGGAAAATGTCACCTTCGAAGTTTTAGAGGATAAGAAGACTATTCGTGCTAGAACGACATCGCCACATGATTTTAAGAATGGTGATTTTATTGGAGTTTCTGGTATATCTTCTCAATCCATCATTAATCTTGATGGTGTCTATACTATTGGTGTAAACACTTCTATGTTTAAAGTTGCTACCGGTATTGGTAGTACTGGAACAACTGGTATTGTTACATTCCTTCCTATTAATGGAGATGTAAGTCTTCTTCAAGCAGATGATGTTATTGGTATATCCACAGAAGAATTATTAGTATTAAATGTAGATAAAGATAATTCAAGAATTAGAGTACTCAGAGAATATAATGTTGGAGCAGCACAAACTATTCATACTGGAACCGCTCATACACAGGGTTCTATTGTTGAAGAGAAACCACGAGCTCTTACAATTAATGTTGGTGTAAAAACAGATACTGAAATTAAATTACAAAGAAGCATCTATTTCAATCCTAGAGAAGTAGTTGGACTTGGAACTACTGCTGGTGTTGGTATTAACAGTACGATATATGTTGATGCTCCTGGTTCAGCAGTTGGAGTTGGAACTTCTCTTGCTATTCCTACACGATCGATTTATTTACCAGAACATAAGTTTACTACTGGACAAAAA
>Ga0163108_10004231_pt1 | contig 10179 bp, 10 predicted proteins | sample Fk1155metaG_FD_109644 | JGI IMG/M metagenome (GOLD analysis project Ga0163108, IMG submission 109644) | Marine microbial communities from the Central Pacific Ocean - Fk160115 155m metaG | ecosystem: Environmental > Aquatic > Marine > Oceanic > Photic zone | place: The Central Pacific Ocean...
ACCCGGCTGTTGACGCCGGTGATACTCGGGTAGTCCGCCGCGGTTAACTCTGGTGGTGCGATTACTGCCGGGGCAAGACTGCCGGCCACGGGCTGGGTTGCTTCAACTGCACTATCACTGGCGCCTGCCTGCACCTCGCCCGGTGCACCCAACACCAATGCTGCCAGTGCCAGTGCAACCAGCCCTGACAATGCCCAGCGCCATCGGGCAAAACCCCGGTGGAGGGCAACACAACGAGTTAGCAAACCGCACATGTTTTCATCTCGGCTAAGTGATCAACCTTCACGGGTGATATAACAAGGTCAGGCCGTTGAGTTTCATCACCGCCATGTCCAACCCCAGGAACAACAAGGCGCAGGCAACCAGGGTGATAACAAATAGCAGTGGTGCGTTATTCATCATCTGAATGTCTCCGCCAGTAGCTGGCCAGTTTTTCTTGGTCAGGCTTATCAGTCATCGGCTATTCACTTTTATTGCAACTGCGCCATCATGTAGTCGACTGCCGCCCGAACTTCGGCGTCGCCGAGCGCCGGGTTGCCGCCGCGCGGCGGCATCATGCCGTTCGGGCCTTGTAGTCCGTTGATGGCGTTGGCGTAGAGCGCATCTAGCCCGGTCGAAATGCGCTCGGACCACATTGCGGCATCACCCAGCCGGGGTGCGCCGGCAATACCAGCCCCATGGCACGGTGCACAGGCAGCCTGGTAGATCGCCTCACCATTGGTTGTGATCGACTCCGCGGGGATCTTTTGGCCTTCGGATGCAACCACCAACAACTGCCCAACCGGCCGAATTCGCTCAGCCACCGAATCGGCCGTTGAGCCTGTTTTGTCGTGCCCAGCCGGGTTGCTGCCCAGAAACCACCAGAAGAAAGCCAATATGGCCGCCGCTACGCCAATGAACAGGGCCGGCCCCGCCCAGGGCAATCTCGCCGTAGACTTAACGGCAGGTGCAGTTGCCAGTTCCGGCACGGACAGCTTCCCTCCTCTTGCCTACAGAACGTAAAAGTAGAGGATCAATGCGATGACGACGGCATTGATACCCATACCGGAGAGGATCACGACGTCTGCCAAACGCTTTTTCCAGATTTTCATGCGCGACCCCTCGAGCCCTATCCGGCCTTGCCGGTGCAATTACATAATTGACGGAGATACTGCACCAGTGCCTCGACCTCGTCGTCGTTCAGGGTCTTACCCCACGGTGGCATCATTGGTGATTTGTCTGCGATCGGCCCTCCGTCGATGATTACGTTACGGATGTCTGCGTCGGACAACTTGTTCATCTCTGCAGTTTCGGTGAAATTCCTGGGATCAACCGGGAAATCACCGGTGACGTTGGGGCCATCACCCTTGCCTTCAGTACCGTGACACTGGGCACAGTAGAACTGGAATAGTTTTTCGCCATCCGCCGCCTGCGCCACACCGGTGGCTGTCGGACCCAGGATTAACGTCAGTAGTCCCATCAGAAAGAATCTGGACATTTTCTCTCTCCAGTTACTTGATTACTTAAAGGTCGCGACGTGCGCGGCCACGTTCTTCATGTCTTTGTCGCTCAAAAGTCCGACAAAGACCGGCATCATCTTGACGGGTTTGAATACCTTCGGCTGTTGCAGATAAGCCAACACCCAGTCAGGATTAAGCCGCTGACCGGCCCCAACCAGGGAAGGCCCCGACAGTCCACCCGAGAACTTCTTCTTAGTCGGAAACTGGTGACACCCGCTGCACGGCATCTTTTTTATGAAAATCAAACGCCCCTTAAGGTTCTTCTTCTTGACCTTGACCGTGCCGGCCTTGACTGCGTCAGAAGTGAGGCTCATCAGGTAATCGGTAACCGGACCTGCCTGGTCCGCGCTAAGTGCCGGGTGCCCACCCGGATTAGGCTCCATCACCGAATTGAACTTCATCGGCCGGATCGGTTGCGGATCCTGCAGCCAGGCCTGGAGCCACGGCCCTTGGAACTTACTGCCGGCATACCACAGTTCCGGACCTTTTTTGGCCAGTTGGTCGTCGATGCTCTTCTCAGTGGCCGGCCCCTGGGTGTAGTGGCACGACTGGCAGTCGCTGCCTTGGAACACCTCTTTGCCCGCCGCCGCATCGGCCCGAGCAATGGCAACGACCGTTGCCATTGCCACCAGCATCAGGCCGAGAAATGTACTTGCTAGTGTCTTCATCTTTACTTGCCCTCTTGCTCTAGGTAACGACTACGCTCGATATCAGCCCTAAACCGCCTGCGCCGCCTGCGCCTGCTCCTTGCGCATCAGCCAGACCCCCAATGCCCCGGTGATCAGCACCGCCAGCAAGGTGTACAGGTAGACTGTCAGCGGCACCGGTGCTTCCAAGATCACGCTGTGCCACGTGGACAGACTCATAACTAAGCCATGTTCGCCGTTGGAACCGTCCCAGGCGTTCAGGGCCAACGGTATGAACTGGCCTTTGATGAACTGGATATCGTTGCGGTCATCGGTCAACAGCGGCCGGCGCATGATCACGCTCCAACGGCCCTTGTCCCAACTGGCGGTAGCTATGACCTGCTGCTGCTCCTCGGCCTGTGGCTTGACTGACTGTTTCCAGCCCCGGGCGTTGCTCTCCTGTACTGCCCGATCCCCGGCCTCTGCCCGATGTGCTTGCCATTGCCACAGGTGCACCGGGTTGGAGGACTCACCTCTGAAAAAGTGCGGTTTCTTAGTGCCTTCCGGTAATTTGGCTGGAAACTGCAGTGTTACTGCGTCTGTGAAAGTCAATAACTGTCGCGGCACCATATCGTTGGCCGCAACGTAAGAGTTGAAGGCACCGATCCGGGATATCTCCTGCGCATCGAATTCCAACTCACTCTGGTGGGTAACATCCTTAAACGGGTCGTCCCACTGTACCAGGAACGCGATATCGGTCGTGTTGTATAGCGCCCGCAATGTGACCATCTCGATGCTGGGGTTCTGCCATCTTGGTGCGGCAATCACCTGGCCAGTCAGGCGCACGTCCATGGGCTCGGCCGCAAACCAATCAGCATCCGCCGGGTCCTCGGGAATCTCGGCAACTATCTCCTTGGCCTTCAAGACTTGATGATCGGTGAGTTGATGCTGCAACGACTTGATGAAGTTAGCGAGCGCCCAGCGCTCCTCTTCGGTCAGGGCATCGACAAACGAAGGCATTGGGGTGCCATTTATGCCGGTAGAAAAGCGCATGTAAATATCTTCCGCCTCGGCGCCACCCTTGATCTTCCAGGGGTGAGTTACGTTGCGGATACGAATAGGAAACCCCCAGTCGTCGGTGCGGTCGAATGACTTCTGTCCATCACCGCGGCCCTGCTTGCCGTGGCATTCCCAGCACTTGGCATGTTCAAATACTTCTTTTCCTTTGGCGACCAACGACTCGCTAAATGGGGGCCGCTCCGCTGGCAACGCCACCACCAAGCCATTCTTGACCGGATCGAGCTCCGGATCTTCAAACTCGAACGCGAAGGTCTTGATATAGTCAATCACCGCCCAGCGCTCGTTCTCCGTCAAACCATTCTTTATCAGGTCGCTGTCAAATGCCTGCATGGCGGTGCCTGGTAGGCCGCGGCTGACGGTGCGAAACAGGTCCTCGTCCCGCGGCAATTCGCCGCTTTGCGTAGTACGAAACTTGAAGGTGCCGAGCGTGAAATCCCGCGGCCTGGGATCCAAGTAGTCCGCTGCAGGGCCATTGCCGTCACCAAGGAGACCGTGGCAAAAGCTGCAGCGCTGCAGGTAGATTTCCGTCCCCTCGGCCAGAGTCTGATCGGTGGCTGCCGGCCGTGGTCCACTCGGGTTCGCCGCAGCAAAGGCCATGCCGCCCCAACCCAGCAGCAGTACGGTAATCAATGCGGTAAAACGATTTATCATCAGTGGGACTCCGGTATCCGTGGAGTCTTCTGTGCCAGGTCGTACTCGGCCAATATGATCTTCCAGCGCTCCTCTTCAGAAAGGTTGAGCTTCCACACCGGCATCGCCGAGTCCCACGGGGTTGCCTCGGTTGGCAGCCCCGGGCCACCGTTGCTAACCCGCCAGAAGGTATAACCCTCGACGATGGTTTCAATGGTGCCGTTATCGGTAAAGTTGATCGGCCGCAACTTGAAACCATCGGCCATCGGCCCGTCGCCAGCAACACTGTCGCCATGACAGGGCCGACAGTTCATCGAATAAAGCGCCCGCCCTTCAAATAGGTGCTTTTCAATCAGTGCTGCACGGGCGGTGTCGCGGCTTACGTTACCCGCTGCCAGTTCCTGTAAGAACGTATGCATCGGCGCAGTGGTTATAGCCTCAAGCATGTGGTCAGGCTCGATGTACTCCGCCCAACTATCGAGATCCGCCTGCACCTGGGGAATGAAACTGACTTGATTGGCCTGGGCCTGTTCAATAAACCCATCGACCTCGTCATCGGTTGCCGCCGAAAACGGGTTCTTCAGAGCCTCGTTCTTTTTGGGAAAATTCGACGAAGGATGCTGAATACGCAGTGACGAGGGCTGTTGCACTTTGGGTATGGTTACGTCGTACACCTGCCAACCGACCAACGCTGGCACCAGCACCAAACCAGCAGCCCGGGTGACCTTGCCGTATTCACCACGCAGGAAACGCCGAATCGGGTAGAGAAATTCCTCCAAGTGTTCATCGGAAAAAGTGACAAGTAGAAACAGTGCGACCACCGTCAATAGCATGTAAATAAACATTAACGTGCCCGGTACTGTCAGCGGAAACGGCAGCTCTGTGATCTCCCGCGAAACAGTCGGGATACCCCATTTGACCAAGGCATATACCAACAGCAATGTGAGCACGACCGACCAGAAGCGCATAGTTCTTGGTTTTTTCATTTTCCCGTCTCAGCCTCAGCGCCGTCTTCACCCTTTTGCATCATCAGATAGGCCAGCACATCCTGGAAATCCTTTACCGTAAGCATCTCAGTCAGGTCATCCGGCATGACACTGGCACCCTCATCCTGCTCGATTTCGCGTATGTCGTCCCTGGCAATCGTCGCCACCTCACCGGTGGCTTTGGTGATTTCTACCTCAGTGGATGTTTCCTCAGTCTTCAGGCCAACGTGCTTGCGCTCGTCTGTCTCAGTTACGACTACCCAGGTTTCGTAGCCCTTGGTAATTTTGCGCGCCGGCCGAAGAATGGATTCGGAAATGAACTTAAGACCCTTATTGCCTATGCTGGACAAGTCCGGGCCTACCTCGCCACCCTCCCCCTGGATGGTATGGCAGTCAGAACAAGTATCGACAAACATCTCCTCGCCGTTGCCGGGATCGCCACCCCCGGCAGCACTGGCCGCAGCGATTCGAGCGTAGTAGGTCTGTGCCAACTCACCGGGATTCTCGATGCCCTCGAGATCCAGATCCCCTCCCTGGCTCTGCAAGTAGGCGATCACCGCCTTGATTTCGGTTAGATTCAACGAGATTGGCGGTGCATAGACAATCGCCATCTCGTTCTTGTAGCCCTCTACCAAGTAGGCGTCCGGCCTGGCCAAACTCTCCACAAGATAATCAGTGCTGCTGTAATGGGTTCCGGTTTCGTCGGATCGCTCCTTGGCCCGTTGTTCGGCCCGGGCACCGATAGCCAGCGGGAATTTTTCGCCGAACTGGCCGAGATTGGGACAGCGCACGGCACTGCCCTCACCACCAAGGCTGTGGCAGGTGAAACACCTGCCCTTGCCCCAGAATATGGCCTCACCACCTTCCGGTGTGACCTCGACCACGCTGGCCGCCTTTCGCTCACCACCAGTCATCGCAGTGATGGCTTGCCCTACCCACATGTAAGCGGCGAGCACCACCAGCATGAACACAAACACGCGCAAAATGGCACTGGAACGCACCGCTTCAGTCTCCTGTCCGCGAGGCTGGCTGGGAGTCAGCCTCATCTGTTAGCTGGCCCGATTCTGTCCCTGGTCCGCTCGGAGGTGCTTTTTTCTGCGCGGCAATACCGCCCAGCCAGAACATAAACGCAACCCCGACCATAAATACCAATACCGCCAGGCTCACCATCTCGGTCATGGTGTAGTTGCTTGGAGTGTAGGACCAGGGTGAGGTATCACGCATCACGCCGAAGATGTGCCAGTCGCCACGCAGCCCAGAACGGATGAAACCCATCAAACCCATATTCATCGTGATGACGAAAGTCAGCAGCAGCAAAGCATACTGACTGCGCACCGTCATCTTGCCCCACTGCAATTTGCCCAGTTCTTTAGCGCCACGGAATAGGTAAAGGTCAATAGCAGTTACCAAAATGATGCAACTGATCAGCTGCAGAAACTGTGAGACCGCGATGTTGCGCAGGAAGGGCGATGCTTTTTCCATCACCACGAAACCGTAGACTCCCAGAAACAGCACCACGCTTAAGGCGGTTACCGTCATGTACAGGCCCTGGGCCAGTTTGCCCCGATCCTTCAATGCCAGGATGACGGCGAGCACGGCCATAACACATTCAAAGATGAGCAGATAGCCAACGGTACGAAAGTAGTGCGCTCGGTCAGCCGGTAGATCGAGTTCAGCAGGGTCCAGGTTCAGCATCCCCATCGCGTACTGGCCAACAATGGCCACCGCGACCAAACCAGCCAACGAGATCACCACCTTTGGCAGCCTGCCCTGTTGGCTGATCGGCACTACGTCGCTCTTATTGCCACGACGGTAGAGTAGAAAGCTGAAAAAGGTGGACAATATGATTAGGTTGACTACAGCGTTCTTGGCCGGCATCAGACCCATGAACTTGAGAGTCGGGTGATACTGACTGCCCCCCATATCGCCCACTTCCTGGCTGGTGAGTGGCAGGTTGTGCGGGGTGAGCCAGATCGCAAAAGAGATGATCAGCGCCCCAAGAATGAACTTGATGTACTTGTAATAGCGTTCTGACCCCGGAATTCGGGTCATCCCGCTCCACAGGTAGTAATTGCTGATCAGGAACAGCGAGCCGACCAACATAGCCTGGATGATGAAGGTCCAGGAGAAGTCGCCGCCCATCATGTTGTTGCCCATGACCGCACTGGTGGAATAGACCTCGCGGCCTAGGTAGTAGCCAGCGAAGGGCAACGGAATTAGGCCACAAATAGCGACGAAGTTGGCAATGTAGCCCATCCAGTCGTAGTGAGCCCGTTCAGCGGGAGTTCTGGCGCCGATAAACTTGACTGCCGCGTACGCGCCCGCGACCAGGCCGCCGAAGGCCAGATTACCCAGCATCCGGTGGATTGCGACCGGTGTGGCGAGTATGTTTTCAAACACCTGCCAGAGTGTGCCGATGAGTTCGCCTTCTTCATCGACCCCGGCCGGACTCATCATGAAGCCCGCCCAACTGTTGGCCAGTTGCATGATGGCGGTACCTGCAATATTGAGCAGGATGCCGATGAAGATATGGGAACTTTTAAGATCTCTCAGGATCAGTAGTCCCACCCCCAACGGCAGGATATACAAAAGAGCAATGAACGAGCGCGTATCACCACGCATCTCCAGGCCAAAACCGCCAAACAGGAATACCGCGCCGGCAAGGATAATGGCTACCCCGAGCCCCTTGAACAGCCATTGCAGGTTACGGGAAAATTCCAAGCCGCCCTGCAGCCAGTTCCAGCCGTAGTAATACAGGTACAAAAAGAATGTTTCGGCGAAGAACAGCAGGGCGTACAAGAACATGATGTCCTTGAATAATCCAGCCATATAGCCCATGAAGGTGGGATACAGGGTAAACAGCGCAAACGCGAGCAGCCCCCCCAGCGCGGCCGTGGTCGCATAGGCCACACTTAACAAACTGGTGAATTCGTAAGCCAGTTTATCCAGCTTGGGGTCGCGGCTGCGCCAACCAACGATCTCGACGATCACCGCAAACAACGGCACGCCCAGCACAAAAGCCCCAAAAAAGAGGTGCATCTGAGCAAGAAACCAGACCAGCCGACGCGAATCGATCCCCAGGAACTGGCGGTACTCGTTAGCCTCCAACGCCAACACCTCAGGCGAAAACAAAGTCAGTAGCACGCCCAACACGAGCCAGTAGTTGCTGCGCGATGAACGATTTTCAGTTTGCATGTTCGTCACTTTTATAGCTGGTTCAGATTTTCACGATCCATCGAAACCGATTAGCCTGTATCACGCATTGGCAGGTCGGCTAGAAATTTAGCTGCACTGATGATGGTCCGTTCTCGAATAGGTTGTTATTGCGGACTGGAAAAAGTGAAGTCCGCTTCCACTTGACCTTTGGCCGGTACGGTAAGCTTGGTTTTTTGAATACCAAATCGTGGGTGCCAAGCCTTTAACGTATAGTCACCTGGTGGTACGTCGTCGATAGAATACGAACCGTCATCCCCAACCACCACGGCATATGGGTGTATGGGCGCCATCATGAAACCGAACATGAAGTTATGCGCCTCACAGTTCAAACTGATATGAGCAGAGCGCCTGGGCTTCAGTTTCTTAACGATATCACCAGGATCAGGCTGGCCGAAGTTGAACATGGTTCGCTTTACTACCTTGCCCTTCTCTATATTGATCATCTCCCGGGTATTAATGTTATGTAGTACCGAGTCCGGGTCAGCGTGCCGTATAACAATCTTGCCGGGCTTAACTACCTGCAGCCAGGGGCGAAAACGGCACCCTTCCTGAAGCACCATGTAGTTACCCCCTTCTGGCGGCGCCCACTTTTTTCCTTCGGCAATCTTGTCGATAAAGACAAACATCCCACGAAGCGCACCATCTTTAACATCCACCCAAACTACCTCGCGGTAGCCGGTCCCTTCGTCATCGCAGACGTCGATATTTTTTGTAATGGCAATCTTGTCAATCGCATCAATTGGTAGTTCGCCCTCGAAGGTCACCCGGCCAGTAATGCTGCCGCCATCAACGACATCGATTTCTGTGTACTTCTTGGCTGCCATCCCTACAGAGGGGAGCGCTACTGACAGACAAACCGCCATTGCCATCCGACCTAAAAAATTGTATGGGCGCATGAGATATTTCTCCGTTGATTACAAAGTTTGTGTAACTGCCCCGGTGCCTGTGACCGCTGTACCCGGCAATTCTTTTGCGGGAGTCGTTGGCGCCAGACGAGTGACCTCAGATCCCTGCAATTCATTAGAGATCTTCTTGGCAACCACCTCCGCCTGGACCAGTCGATCCCGTACCGAGACTCCACCGGCATAAGCTGAAGCCAAGTGAATGCCCGGCAATTTCTTCAATTGGTGCCCAATTGACCTCAGTCTTTCAGAGTAAGCGCCAAAATACAGCGGCAGTGCTTGAGGGTGGCGATCGACCCGGGTCATCACCGGGTCAGCGCGCAATCCAAGCAGTGGCTCAAGATCTGATAACACCTTAGCAATCGCATTGTCATCGTCATCGCGCAACGCATGCGGATGGCGGGCGCCGCCGAGATAACAACTCAACAACACATGGCCTGCCGGGGCACGGTCGGAGAAAACGCTCGCTGGCCAGAGACAGCCATTGACCAGCCGATTTTCGCACCTCGGCACCAGGAATCCAGTGCCATCCAACGGGTGCTGCACGGCATCGCGACTAACTCCCAGGTGCACCACCATTACCGGGGCATAAGCAATCCCAGCGACAAGGTGTGCAAGATTCTGATTTGTGTTTTGCAGCAGTACGGCTGTTTCAGGGGCCGGTGTTGCAAGCACCAGGTGCCGAGCTGTCACCATGCTGCCATCGCTCGCCACTACCCGCCAACAGGAACCGGCACGACTGATCGATACTGCACTTCTCTCAAGCACTGGACGCACAGTGACGCTGAAAGAGCGGATCAGGCTTTGCATGCCGCCTATAAAACTGGCAGCCTCGGGCGCAGCAGGTCTGCGGTTTCCAAGCAGACGTCGGCACAACACACCGGCCGTGATGCTGCCAAAACGTTCTTCCAATGCGGTCAGACGAGGCAATGTGGCTTTGGCTTCGGCTCGTTTCACATCGGATGCCAGCGAACCGGCCACGTAGGGCTCAATACCATACTGGAGCACCTCCCGCCCGAAACGCCGCACCACGAAATCGCTGACTGTCTCGGCTGGCCGAGCTTTGGACAGCCGCAACGGCTCAGTTGCTAAACGTAAACGCCCGGCAACACTAAACAAGCCGGAACCCAGCATCCCGCCCACTGTAGAGGGAACATTTTGCAAGGCACCGTCGCGTAGCAGGTAACGGGCAGCATCCGGTTGCTTACGGACCAAAAGCGGCCTCAGCCCAACCCCCTCT
>Ga0163108_10004232_pt1 | contig 10178 bp, 9 predicted proteins | sample Fk1155metaG_FD_109644 | JGI IMG/M metagenome (GOLD analysis project Ga0163108, IMG submission 109644) | Marine microbial communities from the Central Pacific Ocean - Fk160115 155m metaG | ecosystem: Environmental > Aquatic > Marine > Oceanic > Photic zone | place: The Central Pacific Ocean...
ATTTGCCTTCTCTTTGCTAATCCTATCGCCGGTGCTGCTGACCAAACGCCGTGATATTTTTCGAAAAATATCACGGCGTTTGGTCAGCAGCACCGGCGATAGGATTAGCAAAGAGAAGGCAAATCGCCCCCAAACCGTCATAAACACAGGATACCCCCAATTGCCTAACAACTTAGCCGAAACATCGATGACCGGCACCACGGACCAGGCCGCCAGGAAGAACAGAATACCGCGCCTAGTTTCATTCACGACGGATTAGTCCTACGCCAAGAATTTAAGCGACCGGAAGGTGACCAGTTTCGGCGCTTCCTCCGGCAAAAAATGTCCGCAATCGATCGGCACGGCGATACTGCCCATGTCTCCTCTGAAAATTGGCATCGAGATATTCAATGGCTGGCAAACATCTTTGGTCATGGTCGCCGTATATTGGCAATCGTGATTCCGCCGAGGATTAGCGTCAAGGCAGCGATGGACTGCAGGCTAACAGCTTCGGTTAGGATCAAGGCGCTCCAGAAGACGCCGAAGACCGGATTTAGGTAGTTGACGAAGGAAATGAATGACGCACCCTGCGCCTCGACGAGACGGAAAAAGATCAGCGTCGCCAGGCCGGTCGGCAGAATGCCGATGTAAATCGTTGCCACCCAAGCGTCAGAATCGGCGCTTAGGAAGGCCATCGGACCGTCCATGACCAACGCCATCAACACCGAAAGTATAGTGCCACAAAGCATCACCATGGTGGCCCGGCCGATCGTTGATGAGCTCGTCCCAACGTCGCCAAGATTGCGGGTCAGCACCGCGTTGACGGCGTAGCAACACGCCCCGGCGGCGATGCCAAGTTGGTAGAGAAGGTCGCCACCGAGGCCCTTCAGTGCTTCAGGACCGATCAGCGCAATCACGCCACCAAAACCGACGGCGACGCCGATTAGCTTAATCAGCGTGAAGCGATCACCCTCGTTGAAGAAATGCGCCAGCACAATGGTGGTCAAGGGCATCACTGCCATCAGGATGGCGGCAAGGCCGCTTTCAACGCGCTGCTCGCCCCAACCGATTAGGAAAAACGGCAGCGTGATGCCGAAAATGCCGAGCGCGAAACCGATGCCCCAACTTGGCAAATCTTTCGGCATTCTCGCGCCGCGCCACCACATGATCGGATAGAGCACCACGAGTGCGATCGCGGTTCTGACGGCGACGAGACTCATGGGCGGCATGGTATGGACAGCAATCTTGATGGCTGCAAATGAAGAGCCCCAAACCGAGGCCAATATGATCAGCCAGACCACGTCCCGCCAGAACGCCGCCTTATGATCGACTGTCATGACCGACGCTTAGATACCGTAGTAGCCACGATACCAATCAACCAGTTTAGGCAGGCCTTCCTCGATGGTGGTCATGGGCTCGAAACCGAAGTCACGCTTGGTCGCTTCGATATCGGCGCAGGTCTCCTTGACATCACCCGGCTGCATCGGTTGGAAGTCGATATCGGCTTTCTTACCCAGTGCCCCTTCCAAGACCTCGATGAAATGCATCAGGTCTTCCGAACGGTTGTTGCCAATGTTGTAGATGGCGTGCGGACGGTCACTGTTATCAGTTCCGCCCATAGGTGGCTTGTCCAGGCAGGCGATGACACCGGCGACGATATCATCGATAAAGGTAAAATCGCGCTTCATGTCACCGTTGTTAAACACCGGAATCGGCTCTCCAGCGAGAATTTTTCGGATAAAAATAAAGGCGGCCATGTCGGGCCGGCCCCAGGGGCCATAGACAGTGAAGAAACGCATACCGGTCATGGGCAAGCCCCACATGCGCGTGTAGGATTCGCTCATAAGTTCCATGGACTTCTTGGTCGCCGCGTAAAGTGACAGCGGTGAATCCGTACGGTCCTCAACTGAGAAAGGAAAATCCGTATTGGCCCCGTAAACCGACGAAGAAGAGGCATAGACGAAGTGTTTTAATTTCTTTAGCCGCCGCGCCGCCTCCATCAAGACCAAGTGGCCCTCGATGTTTGCGCGCGTGTAGGCGTAAGGGTTGACCAGCGAATAGCGCACGCCGGCCTGCGCCGCCAGATGGACGACGCCGATGATGTTGGGATATTCGGCGAACAGCATCTCGACCGGCACACGATCGGCAATATCGATCTTGTGGAAGGCGAATCTTTTATAGCCGTTGAGGTTTTCCAGCCGGGCCTTCTTCAACGCTGGGTCATAGTAGTCATTGAGGTTGTCGATGCCGACCACCGGTGTGCCGCCTGCCAACAAAACCTTTGATACGCTTGATCCGATAAACCCGGCGGCGCCGGTCACGAGCACGGTCATAACGGGAATCCCAAGTAGTCCATGGCCAAGGCTATAGCCCGTCCCCACACAAAAATCACTCGAAAGACGCCGGAAAATTTATTTTTTTAAGCCGAGCTCCCAATTATACACCGTTCCTTGCTTTTTCATTGCGGTCAGATTGCCCAGCATCGTTGTCACCGTTAAAGTATTTCGCCATGGACTTGAAAAACGTAAACCTCTCCGACAAGTACGAGTTGCTGTCGGGACACGTCTATCTTACCGGCACCCAGGCACTGGTGCGCTTGGCCCTTGAACAAGCCAGGCACGACGCCGCCACCGGCCTCGACACGGCGGGCTACGTTACCGGATACCGGGGCTCGCCCTTGGGCGGCGTCGACAAGGAATTCACCACCGCGCGGAATCTACTCGGCGCGCATGGCGTCAAATTCCACCCAGCCGTCAACGAGGACCTCGGTGCCACGGCGCTTTGGGGCACGCAGCAGGTCAATTTGCATCCGGGCGCCAAGCACGACGGCGTGTTTGGTATGTGGTACGGCAAAGGACCGGGCGTCGACCGTTCGGGCGACGTCTTGCGCCACGCCAATCTCGCCGGCACCTCGGCCAATGGCGGCGTCCTGGCGCTGTTCGGCGATGATCCAGCCTGCAAGTCGTCGACCGTCGCCAGCCAGTCGGAGTATGCCATCATTGATGCACAGATCCCGCTCCTCAATCCGGCCGACGTGCGAGAGATGGTCAAGTTCGGGCTTTTCGGCTATGCCATGTCGCGCTACTCGGGCTGCTGGGCCGGGCTCAAGTGCATCACTGACAATATGGATTCGTCCGCCTCCTTCTGCCTCGACACGTCGCTGCCTGAGATCATCCAGCCAACCGATTTCGAGATGCCGCCGGACGGCCTACATATCCGCTGGCCCGACCCGTTCCTGGAGCAGGAATACCGTCTACACAAATACAAGGTTTATGCCGCCATCGCCTTCGCGCGTGCCAATAATATCAACCGCGTCACTTTCGATTCGAAGCAGCCCCGTTTCGGCATCATCGCCACCGGCAAGGCCTACTTAGATACCCTGCAGGCGCTACACGACCTTGGCATTGACGAAACCGAGGCCGACCGGATTGGCTTACGGCTTCTCAAAATCGGCATGCCCTGGCCACTGGAACCGGAAGTCGTGCGCAATTTCACCAAAGGCCTCTCCGAAGTCGTCGTCATTGAGGAAAAACGGGCCGTCATCGAGAACCAGTTGAAGGAACAGCTCTTCAACTGCGAAGCCTCAAAACGCCCCCGCGTGGTCGGCAAATTCGATGAGAAGGGTGAGTGGATCCTGCCTTCCGCCGGCGAACTGACGCCGGCGATGATCGCACGCGTCATCGCCACTCGCTTGCAGCCCTACCACACTTCCGAGGCCATCACCAACCGCCTCGAATTCCTTAATGCCAAGGAGAAAGAACTCTCCAACCGCTCCACAGATATCCAGCGCATCCCGTATTTTTGCTCGGGTTGCCCCCACAACACTTCTACCAAAGTGCCGGAACGCTCACGCGCCGCCGCCGGAATCGGCTGCCATTTCATGGCCATTTGGATGGAACGCGACACTGAGACCTTCACTCACATGGGCGGTGAAGGTGCTAACTGGATCGGCCAGTCGCCATTTACCGAAACGCCACACATCTTCGCCAACCTGGGCGACGGTACCTACTATCATAGCGGCATTCTGGCGATTCGCGCCGCCGTCGCCGCCGAGGTCCCCATCACTTACAAAATCCTCTACAACGACGCGGTTGCGATGACTGGTGGCCAGCCCTTCGATGGCCCCCTGGATCCAGCGATGATCGCACGCCAAATTCACGCCGAGGGCGTCGAAAGAATCGCCGTCGTCACCGACGAGATCGGCAAGTACTCCGCAGGCACTCAATGGCCCGCCAACACCTCCTTCCACGAACGCCACGAGATGGATGCGCTGCAACGCGAACTACGCGAGTATCCGCGCGTTAGCGCACTGATCTACGACCAGACCTGTGCGGCAGAAAAACGTCGTAGGAGGAAGCGGGGCACCTTCCCCGACCCGGCCAAACGCGTCTATATCAACGAACTCGTCTGCGAGGGCTGCGGCGATTGTGGCATCACGTCTAACTGTGTCTCAATCATCCCCAAGGAAAGCGAATTTGGGCGCAAGCGCGCCATCGACCAATCGAATTGCAACAAGGATTTCACCTGCATTGACGGCTTTTGTCCAAGCTTCGTCACCGTGCATGGCGCCAAGATTCTCAAGCCGAAAGCTGCATTGGCATTCAAGGGAGCCAAGGTCGATGTCTCAACGCCCTTCGCCTCGCTGCCCGACCCGGTGCTGGCTTCGAGCGCCGAGCCCTACTGTATCGTCATCGGCGGTATCGGCGGCACCGGCGTGGTCACAGTCTCAGCCCTGCTCGCCATGGCCGCACACGTCGAGGGCAAAGGCGTGACGGTACTGGACATCGCCGGACTTGCACAGAAGAACGGCGCCGTCTATGCGCATGTTCGAATATGTGAAGAGCCCAAAAAACTCCATGCCGTGCGGATCGCGGCAGGCAGCGCCGATTTGTTGCTCGGCTTCGATATGGTAACGTCCAGCGTCGAGGAGACGCTCGACAAGCTGCAGCCCGGTCGCACCCGTGCGGTGGTCAACGAACACGAGACTATGACGGCGGAGTTTACCCGGGATCCGGACCTGCACTTTCCTAAACGACGCTTGAAAATGGCCATTGACGCCGCGGCCGGCATCAGCGAGACGGGCGAGCCCAATTCCGAATATATCGAGGCCACCGACCTCGCACGCCGGCTCCTAGGCGACACCATCGGCGCCAATCTGTTCCTAGTCGGCTACGCCTACCAAAAGGGACTATTGCCCTTGGGTCTCAAAGCGCTGATCCGCGCCGTCGAGATCAACGACGTCGCGGTTGAATTCAACGTCCAAGCCCTCGAGTGGGGAAGACGTGCGGCATACGATATAAGCGCCGTAGAGGAGCTTATAAGGGAGGGGCCGTCCCCAACCCAACGAGGGCCAAAGACAGACTTCATTTCGGATAGAATTAGCGACCTCACTCAATACCAGAACGCCGCCTATGCCAAACGCTACAAGGCATTAGTCGATATCGTCGTGGCCGCCGAAAAAGCGGCGGTACCCAACGCCAAGAGTGAGCTCGCCGATAGGGTGGCAAGGTCCTACTACAAGCTGATGGCCATCAAGGACGAATACGAAGTCGCCCGGCTCTATACCGACGGCCGTTTTGAGGCAGCGCTGGCCCGAACCTTTGAGACTGGTGGCACGCTCAAGTTCCATCTGGCCCCACCGCTGTTGGCCAGGCTAGACCCAGCTACCAGTTTGCCCATCAAGTCCGAGTTCGGCCCCTGGATCATCAAAGCGCTCAAGTTCCTCGTCAAGTGCAAGGGCTTGCGCGGCACCACGTTCGACATCTTTTCCAAAACTGACGAGCGCCGCCGCGAACGCCAGGACATCACCGACTTCGAGACCCTAACGGCGGTGCTGGTCGACGGCCTCTCCCCCGCTAACCATGCCATCGCCGTTAAACTCGCCGAACTTCCGCTAACCTTGCGCGGCTTCGGCCACATCAAAGACCGCAACCGCCAACTCATGCTCGTCCGCGAAGCGGAACTGATGCGGGCGTTCATTGGCGAGAACAAGGATGGTGGCGAAGCGCTAGCCGCAGAATAGGGTGCGCACCGCTTTTTAGACAAAACCCAAAAACGGGAACATTCAGATGGCCTCACAGTATCGGCCGGTATACTAAGGTGTATTCCACTGGACAACAGGGGAATACAAATATGACGAGACAACGGGAATCCGCGTCGGTGTTCAAGCTCAATATACTGACGGTGATGGCACCCACAACGACACCCAGACCTCACTGGTGATACCGAGCGCCAGATCAACGCTCATAGGTGCTGCCACGATCTGTGAAATTCTGAGTGCGCTTAGGCGCCTAATGAAGCCACAAACCATCAACATCGATGAGAAATGGTACAACAACCCCATGTCATAGCCGGCCCTGGCGACCGGTACATCCATCACCTTGGCCAGTTCGGATGCTGCGACCAGCACCGCCAACGACGTCATGTGGCTCTGCAGCTGCCGGGTGAAGGATGCGAGAAACAGCATCATCAAAGGTAGGTCTGGTGATCGATTTCGATCAAATTATCCCTCAATGGTCGGTGCGGCTGATAAGTAAACGCTCGATGATAGATTGAAGGACGGCATTGTAAAACCATCATGGAATTCTGTTGCACAGATCGGAATGACGGCGGGAAATTCTACGTTTTAGCCTGGCAACGCTGGTTAATCTCTCGCACCAAGAACATGATGCCGACAGCCAACGCCGGCAGCGCCGCCAGGGCGAAACCGAAGCCGAAGCTCATGCCGGCACCGAGTATGCCACCGATGACGGCGGGATAGACGAACTGTCCGCCAGCGGCGAAGGCGAGGACGCCGCCAGTGTTTATGGCAACCTCTTCGGGCTTCGATCGATTAGCGATAGCGGCCAGCACCACGCCGTGCCAGGAGAGCGCAGTGGCACTGTAAGCGATGGCGACCAAGGTCACTAGTGTTTCAGACCAGCCCGGCACCATCAGCGAAATCGTGGCGGCGATGCCGGCCATGCTGAGCCCGAGCGCCGAGAGCACCGGTCGCACCGAGCCAACCAGCCCGACGACCCAGCCCCAGAGGATGCGGGCAAAGACACTGGCTATCTGCGAGATGGCGAAGATAGCGCCGGCGGCGACCAAAGAGTAGCCCAACTCGGCGACCAGGAAGGCAACGAAGAAGGTCGAAAAGGCACCCTGCAGGCCGCAGTAGGCAAAGACCGTATAGCCAAGCCGGCGGAATGGAGCCCGGGTGACGATGCCCTTCAGCGTTAGATAAGCTTGCGTCACTCGAATCGAGTGGTCGGGATCGCGGTTGGTGTCGAACAGGTGGCGGGTTACCTGCAGCAGGGCGGCGAGAAAAAGGCAGACGGAAGAGGTGCCATAGAAGATGCCTTGCCAGCCGAAATTAATCAGCAAGAACGGCACCAGGAGACCGGCCAGAATACCGCCCAGAGGAACGCCGGTCTGCTTAATCGAGAAAACCAGAGCGGCATGTTTGGGCGGCGCGAAACGCGCCAGAATATCACTCGATGACGGCGTGGAGAAGGCGCTTGTAACGCCGATCATCACGGCGCCTAGGGCCACTGCCCAGATATCGCCGGTGATGCCCATGGCGAGCCCGATGCCGGCGCCGATTAGCGCTATCTGCGACATGCGAGTCGCACCATAACGCCGGATCAGTCCGCCCGAGAACAGCATGAACAACGACGCGATGGAGAACAGGATGGCCGAATAGTAACCGACCCAGCCGATATCGGCGTCCATGACCTTGGCGAGTTCCGGCGCCGCTACAGGCACCACGATCATCGCCATGTAAGACAGCGTCTGCTGAATTAGCGTCGTCGCCAGGGCCAAGGCAAGCATCATCGGTTCAAATACGTCCTCAGATGGCCGCGAGGTCATAGAGCATGGCGGCATTATCGACATAGACACCCCCGCTCCAAAGAATTTTCGCTCGCGAGCAGTCATGGCCGAAATCCATAGGATAAATACGTCCGGTATGTGGGGAACAGAACATAACCGACAAGACATCACCCACCGGCTCGCGCCGAGAGATAACGTCGAGCATGCTAAATTCGAATTCGTTCACAAGACCTCCCTACCCGCCCAGGCTAACTCCATCAATATCATGCCAAAACCAGCGGCGTTCAATTCAGTTCAAGTGATTGACGATAGCGGGGATCGGCAAGTAAAGTCTCGGCCGCCGCCCTGGCACCCGCCGGCGACCACTGCCCATCGCAATCCCGATAAAAGTCAGGCCAGTTAGCGTGTCGAGCGAAGCTCTTGCGAAGGTCGATAATGTGCAGATTGTCGTGCTCCGTCGCCATGAATTCGAGGACACTCAAAATCGGCGCCGGCTCCGGGCGCATGTCGGCAGGGCGGGGAATGATGGCAACAAAAAACGTTCGTTCACCGGCCTCTACAAGCATCTGTTCCAGCACATATAAAAGGCGTTCCGCTTGAGACCGAGTGAAATCATAGTACCCCGAGTAAGTCGAGACTGACACCCGCGCGATCGTCCCGCGGCGCAATGCTTTATCCCGGAAGGAGCCGAGCAGGTAGTTGACGACATTTGCCATGTAGGTGTAGTTACGCAGCGCCCGATTGAAGAAGCGCCATTTCTCGTCCCGAACCTCGAGTTCCGAAACAACGCGCTGATCGACGTTGGCGTATTTTAGTTCGTAATCACTCTCTTTTCCTATCAAGTAAGGTCGGTATTGTCCTGCGTATGCGTCGGCAAGGGTGGGATCATCATCAACGAAATCGTTATCGGGTAGCAGTCCAAATACAACGACATCATGCTCGAAACGCTTGGCGAGATGCTTATACAACAACCACGACTGAGTCGGTCCAAAATGGCCTGAAGTACCGAAGTTGAGATGTTCGACGCCCGACCCCAATTCTAGAATTTCAGTAGTGCGATCCTCGCGTTCGAGCCCATTCCCCTCGATAAATGAATCTCCGATGACCACAACGCGTGGTAATTTTCCGGCGCTCTGACGGCTTCGGTCGCGCGCGCCATAGGCGTTGGTTCGATAAGTTACGCTAAAGCAGGCCTTGGTATGAACATGGCTCGTATTCGCTTCATGCCACATGCCGAAATACGGGTTACGGTCGATCCAAAATGGTCTGGTGTTAGGCCTGCGGTAGTTAGGCGCGTCAGCTGCGATAAAATCATACTCAATGGCAACCACACTCATCGCCTCGAGGCAGACGAGCGAAATTATCAGAATAAGAAGGACACTCTGGACCCAGCGCCTAACCCCTCGGCTGGCCAATCTGCGGCGTAACACCATCGGCTATATAGGAACCGGTTTATCGTCCACGTGTCGCAACCATACGTTCGACTTCGCCGGCAAAAATCTTGCTATCAACGGATTTAGTTATAACTCCGTGGGCGCCCTGCTCGGAAGCGCGCTTGTGCCAGAACTCTTGCCTCCTGGTGTTGGCAGAAAGCATGATAATGACAGTGTCGAAACCGGGTATCCGGCGCATCTGCTGCGTCACTTCAAGCCCACTAACATCAGACATGATCGTCTATGTAATCACGCAGTAAGGTTGTTTCCAGCGGACCACATTGATGACATCCTAGCCGAGGTTTCTGCAACTACCTCGGTTCCCTGCTGGAAAAGAAGCTTTTCAATCAGGGAACCGATTATGGAAACGTCGTCAGATACACATACAAGAACCGGAAGGATGGTATTGAAAACCGAAATATACACGTAAACAGCCCTCTAATCCCACCACTCACGCCAAAAGCAGCGACAGCTGCCGTTTATTCGACCCAGGCGATACGCAATATATTGGTGGCGCCCGGCGTACCAAAGGGTACGCCCGCGGTGATCGCCATGGCATCGCCGGGCTCGGCGAATTCTTCTAGGCGCGCGGCACTGATCGAAAGCGAGACCATATCGCGGAAAGTCTGCACGTCGTCCGTATGCACGGAATGCACGCCCCAAGCCAGGGCCAGACGGCGTGCCGTATCGAGACGCGGCGTCAATCCCATTATCGGCACCCGGGGGCGCTCACGCGAGGCGCGGAGCGTCGTCGAACCCGTCGACGTGAAGGTCACGATGACGGCCGCGGATATGGTTTCCGATACTTGCCGCACGGCCGCCGTAATGGCGTCAGCGGCAGTCGCCTCGGGCGCCGTTCTGGTAGCCTCCATCTGTTGCAGATAAAGCGGATCTTTTTCAACACGCCGGATGATGCGGTCCATGATCGTTACCGCTTCGTTGGGGTAAGCGCCG
>Ga0163108_10004233_pt1 | contig 10178 bp, 10 predicted proteins | sample Fk1155metaG_FD_109644 | JGI IMG/M metagenome (GOLD analysis project Ga0163108, IMG submission 109644) | Marine microbial communities from the Central Pacific Ocean - Fk160115 155m metaG | ecosystem: Environmental > Aquatic > Marine > Oceanic > Photic zone | place: The Central Pacific Ocean...
CAGAACGTTTTGATCGATGTATCTGCGTTGTGGTCTCAGAAGAAACAGGAACATTGTCCCTAGCCAGCCAAGGAAGACTTGAGAGACCTATTACGAGCAGTCGGTTGTTTGATCTTTTAAAGGAATTAATTGATTCTTCAGTCGGTTCTTCGGGAACAAAAGCATTAGCAAATCCCGGAAACAAACCCAAGTCAATATTGACCTCTGTGGAAACAAAAAACTCTTTCAGTAGTAGCGTTGACATGAATAGCTCTAACAAGGAGCCACTTCAGTGAGCCATTCTTCGGCTTTTCACATAGAGAATGCAAGGCTTCGAGCCTGCCCAACGGGATTGGATCCACATCGAATTCCATATCACATTGCTGTGATAATGGATGGGAATGGACGTTGGGCGAAAGCTAAAGGCCTCCCAAGAATCATGGGGCATAGAGCTGGTGTTGAATCGCTCAAGAGAACCTTGAGACTATGTAGTGATTGGGGGATTAGAGCTTTAACTGTTTACGCTTTTTCGACTGAGAACTGGTCGAGGCCAGGAGACGAAGTTAATTTCCTGATGGCCCTTTTTGAGCGAGTTCTGCAGCGGGAATTGGAATCACTTCAGCGTGAACAAGTTCGAATTAGATTCTTTGGAGAACTTGAGGTGCTTCCTATCCGGTTGCAAGAATTGATTGAAGAAGCTACTGCTTTGACAGCTAGTAATACAGGGATACATTTTAATGTTTGTACAAATTATGGAGGTAGACGTGAATTGGTTCTTGCTGCTCAGAAACTGGCTGAACGTGCTGCCAAAGGTGTGCTGGATCCGGCTCTTATAGATGAAAATGTTTATGCGTCAGAACTCTTTACTGGTAATGAAAGTGATCCAGACTTATTGATCAGAACTAGTGGTGAGATGCGAGTTAGTAATTTTTTGCTTTGGCAGTTGGCTTATGCTGAGATTCACATCTGTGATGTCCTTTGGCCTGACTTTGACGCAACAGCACTTAGAGAAGCAATTGCCGATTATCAGTCGAGGCGTAGACGTTTTGGTGGCTTAGACCCTGTCCCCTCAGACTTTTCAGGTTCTTGATCGTTGATCTTATTTAGTTCATGACTTTGATTGATTCTAAGCCATTCATTTCTGAGAGGAATATCCTTCGTCATGACTGGACGTTGGGCGAAGTTAAAGATTTGCTAGAGCAACCTCTTATGGATTTGTTGTGGCATGCACAGTTGGTTCATCGCACGGCTAATCCTGGATATAAGGTCCAATTGGCATCTCTCTTAAGTGTAAAGACTGGGGGATGTCAAGAAGACTGTGCTTATTGTCCTCAGTCAATGCACAACAGTAGTGATATCTCAGATCAGCCAGACCTTACTATTCAACCAGTTCTAGATCGTGCAAAAGCTGCAAAAGAGGCAGGTGCTGATCGATTTTGTATGGGATGGGCTTGGCGTGAAATTCGTGACGGGCAAACTTTTGAGGCAATGCTTGCCATGGTTCGAGGCGTCCGCGAACTCGGCTTAGAGGCATGCGTAACAGCAGGAATGCTGACAGATAAACAGGCCTCTCGTCTTGCAGAAGCTGGATTAACGGCCTATAACCACAACCTAGACACAAGTCCCGAATACTACGAGAAGATCATTACCACTCGAACTTATCAGGAGCGTTTAGAAACGTTGCTTCGAGTTCGTTCAGTAGGCGTCACCATTTGTTGTGGGGGGATCATAGGAATGGGAGAATCTTTAGTTGATAGGGCGTCTTTGTTGAGGATTTTAGCCACTATGGACCCACATCCTGAGAGTGTTCCTATTAACTCTTTAGTAGCGGTAGAAGGTACTAAATTAGAAAGACTCTCTTCTGTTGACCCTTTAGAGATGGTTCGTATGGTTGCTACAGCACGGATTTTGATGCCATATAGTCGTGTACGACTGAGTGCAGGAAGAGAGCAATTAGGTAGGGAAGCACAGATACTTTGTCTTCAGGCTGGAGCCGATTCCATTTTTTATGGCGAAACTTTGCTTACTACTAGTAACCCTGCTATCAATGCTGATCGTGAATTGCTCTCTCAGGCAGGAGTACAGGCTAATTGGCAGTTAAGAGATTAATGAAAACTTTCCAAGAAGTAATTCCTAGCTCTAAATTGCAAGTTGCAGCCTTTTATTGTTTTACACCTATGAAAGAGGAGGTGATTGATCTTTTGCTAAATGAACTTACTAATAATGCGAGTGAAGGCGAAGTTAAGGGAACAGTTTTGCTTGCAACAGAAGGGATAAATGGGACTGTCTGTGGACCGATGGAAGGTGTTACTTCTTTGCTAGAGCAGCTACAAGCATCATTGCTGGAAAAGACTTTAGAAGTAAAATTTAGTTGGACTACTGTTCAGGCTTTTCGTCGTTTTAAAGCTCGGAAAAAATGTGAAATCGTTACCATGGGTGTGGAAGGAATCAATCCTCGTAAGTCGGTAGGCGTATATGTGGACCCCCTTGATTGGAATTCCTGCCTTTCTGACCCGGATACCTTGGTGATCGATACTCGAAATGATTATGAGGTTGCGATTGGAAGCTTTGAAGGTGCATTGAACCCTCATACTGACACTTTTCGAGAGTTCCCCGCCTGGGTAGATAGCAACTTGCATATGCTTGTTGAAGAAAAACAACCAAGACGTATTGCAATGTTCTGTACGGGAGGCATACGTTGTGAAAAGGCTACATCTTATTTACTTCAAGAAGGTTTTGAAGGTGTACATCACCTTCAAGGGGGAATATTGAGGTATCTAGAGGAGGTCCCTCAGCAAAAAAGTCTTTGGAATGGGGAGTGCTTTGTATTTGATCAAAGAGTTGCATTGAACCACAAGCTTTTACCGGGCGTGCACTGTTTGTGTTATGCCTGTGGTATGCCCCTGAGTCCAGAGGAGACTCAGCCCTCTAGTTATATTCGTGGGGTTAAATGTCTTTACTGTGCAGATCGCTATACAGACGAGGATAGAGCCCGTTTCGCGGAACGACAAAAACAATTTGACGAAAGAACTAAAGATCTTCCTGGAAATTTAGCTAGACCTAGCTCATGACCATATGTGGCGTTGCGCAATTAGGCAGTCAGGCTTTAGAGGTAGGGCTTGTGCTTCGTCTTAAAGTTACGCGTCCACTTGGGTTGTGGTCTTTGAGGCTTGTTGTGGCCGACTATTTAACCCCGAATAAAGTTAGGATTTTGGGAGAGATGAAGGCATGGGCTTATCGGGGAGTTAATGGATTGCAATTGGATACGATGCGTGTTCACCCCAATGCACCAAAAGGAGTAGGCCATCTCGTGTGGGCTGCGACGATGGCTTGGGCCTTAGAAGAGACTCCTTGTGAAAAAGCTCGACTTTTAGCTATTCGTGATGATGAACGTCAATATGCGCGCCTGGTTCGTTATTTCGAAAGGCGAGGATTCCTGACTGTTAGAGAGGTTGGCGCCTCTCCCGCCGAACTTCCTTTGAGGATGGTTTGGGGTGGTGCAGGAGGACTGATGGTTGCAGAGTGTAGAGAAGTTTTGCAAAGTAGCTTTCAACTTTGGCAAGCGTCTTATTCAATTGAATTTGAGAGTTAGTTCTCTTCTGCGTGATAGCTACTACGAACTAAAGGACCACTATTCACTTTTTTGAACCCTAGTTTTTTTGCGATCTGAGCAAAGTCAATGAAGTCTTTAGGCGTCCAATAATGTTGTACAGGAATGTGTGCAAGTGAAGGGCGTAAATATTGACCTAGAGTGAGGCGCTGACATTCCACAGAACGAAGATCTTTTATTGTATTGATGATTTCTTCTCTGGTTTCTCCCAGTCCAAGCATCAATCCAGATTTAGTAGGAATCTCTGGTGCTAATTCCCTGGCGGCGCTTAATAGTTCAAGTGATCTGAGATAAGTGGCTCCACGTCGGACTTCTTTTTGAAGGCGCTCAACTGTTTCAAGATTGTGGTTGAAACAGACAGGTTTTGCTTCCAATACTTTTGCTAGTCGCTCTCTTTGTTTCTTTGTTGCGATTTTTTTGTCTGCAAAACCTCCCCAGAAATCTGGAGTCAATACTTCGATAGCTATTGAGGAATTTAGTTCGCGAATTGCTTTTATAGTTTGCGAGAAAAGACTTGCACCATGGTCAGGAAGATCATCCCTTGCAACTGAAGTTATTACTACATAACGCAGTCCCATTTTAGAAACAGCATTTGCTATCCGGTCAGATTCGAAGTGGTCGACAATTTTGTTAGGACTCCCTTTCTCAACTTGGCAGAATGCACAGCTTCTTGTACAGATTGATCCACCAAGTAAGAAGGTAGCTGTTCCTGCTGCATAACACTCTCCTCTATCAGGACAGCGCCCTTCCTCGCAAATCGTATTAAGACGATATTTTTTGACAAGACCTTGTACTTTTTCTAATGCAGAGACAGTGCCTATTGATGGCTTAATCCATTCAGGCAAGCGCTCGACTGGTGCGATGTTGCTATATTTAGTTTGTCTACTGCTAGTAGTCATTTTAAATGATTATGAAGTGGATGTGTTAGTCCATGGCTCTTCGCCCTTCTAGGGCCCGAGTTAATGTAACTTCATCTGCATATTCAAGTTCACTTCCCATAGGAAGGCCGTATGCGATTCGACTTACTTTAGTAAAAGGTCTTAGTAGTCGTGCGAGATATAGGCTTGTTGTGTCACCCTCGACACTGGGAGTTAGTGCAAGAATTACTTCCTTGGTTTGCTCACTATCTACTCTTTTGACCAGACTGGAAATTTGAAGCATTTCTGGTCCCATTCCATCCATAGGGGAAATTAGACCTCCTAGTACATGATAGACACCTTTATATTCGCGGGTACGTTCTAGCGCTATTAAGTCACGAGAGTCAGCAACTACGCAAAGTAGATCTTTGCTCCTTTGTGTATTGCTACATATTTCGCATTCAGATTCAGCACTTAGATGAAAACATCTTTGGCATTCCCCTACTTGGCTTCGGGCCTTTAGAAGCGCATTAGCAAAAACATGGACTTTTTCTTCAGGTTGACGCAATAAGTGCAAAGCAAGTCTTTGGGCTGTTCGTGGCCCAATCCCAGGTAATTGTTCAAACTGCTCAATAAGACGAGCAAGTGGCCGTGTAAATCCGCTCAGTGTTTTGCTGCATGTGATCAGAATTTAAGCAGTGTTTGATCTCTTAGATACAGGATGAATAACTCTTCTGACAGTAATTACAAAGGTCCGGCAGAATAAGAAAAGCTATCAGGCCGACGATGTTTGGAATTTTGCGTTCTTCTATACGTGTGGGAGTGGCTTTTTTGCTTGTCTTTCTTTTGATTGCCTGTGGAGGCGGAGGCCTTGGCGCTGGCTTTAACTCGTACCAAAGCCCAGATGGCCGATATGGATTCCTTTATCCGACTGGGTGGACCAGGGTTGCCGTAAGTGGGGGGCCAAAAGTGGTTTTTCATGATCTGATTAATAGTTATGAAACTCTTAGCTTGGTGGTTTCAGAAGTAGAAAAAGATGTGGAACTTCAAGATTTGGGGAGCCCTCAAGAGGTTGGTGAAAGGCTAATGCTGGAGGTAATTGCTCCTGAAGGGGCAGGTCGAGAGGCTTCTCTGCTTGAGACCAAGAAGCGTGAGGTGTTTGATCACACTTTCTACGACTTGGAATACTCGGTTCACCTTCAAGACCGTGATAGACATGAGTTGGCAACAGTTGTTATAGATCGGGGTTATTTATATACCTTTGCAGCAAGTACTAATGAAGCTCGATGGGAAAAGATTCGGAATATATTTGAGAGTTCTATTACTTCATTTCGATTCCTCATTTAAGAAGACAATGTTTTCTTTTAGTGAAGGCTAAGAAAACAATCTTTGTAGTTTTCTTGTATTTGTACCCTCTGGCCGTCAGGCATTGAATTCGTTAAATAATTGTGTCTTTCTCGTTCAATCCAGCTTGAACTCTCCATAGATCTGCATAGGTAGAGTTTCCCTTCAGGAGTTTCTCATGAGTGCCTACTTCAACAATTTCCCCTTTGTCCAAAACTACGATTTTATCAGCATTCCTTACGGTGCTTAACCTATGGGCTATAACAATTGTAGTTCTATTTCTTGTTATTTTAGTAAGAGAGCGTTGAATAGCTGCTTCCGTCTCATTATCTACTGAAGCGGTCGCTTCATCTAAAATTAATATTGGAGCATCTTTAAGAATTGCTCTTGCTAGAGCAATTCTTTGTCTCTGTCCACCTGAAAGTCTTTGTCCCCGTTCGCCTACAAGCGTGTCATATTTATCTGGTAAACAATCAATAAACTCTGCTACTTCAGCAAGATTAGCCGCCTCTATTATTTTGCCGTTACTTGCATCTTTATTTCCGTAGGCAATGTTTTCTCTTATTGTGCCATGAAATAGATAAACATCTTGACTGACAAGAGAAATGCATCGACGAAGTTCCGTTAGATTAAGAGATTCAATAGGGTGATCATCAAGCTTGATTGTTCCTGAATTTAACTTGTAAAGTCTTAGTAATAGCTTTACAAGTGTACTTTTCCCTGACCCTGTAGGACCCACAATTCCAATAGTTTCTCCTGCGGGTATATTTAAATTAAACTCTCTAAGTATTGGGGAACGATCTTTATAATTAAAATTGATTTTTATAAATTCAACTTTACCTAATACTTCATTAGGTTGAATTCTTTTCAGTCCGCTTGAGATAGTTATAGGTGTATCGATAAGATCTAAAACTCGATTCGCCGAAGCCATTGATCGTTGATATTCGTCTAGCGTATGACCAAGAGTTGTTAAAGGCCATAGAAGTCTTTGTGTAATGAATACAAGGAAGCTATAAGTACCTATAGCTATTTCACCTTTCCAGGCTTGGAGGCCTCCTACTAATAGAATTGACAAAAATGCAAAAAGTATTGCGAATCGGATTAGAGGAATGAAAGCTGCTGAAAGTTTTATTGCCTTTCTATTACTTCTTCTATAGGCATCACTTTCATCGTTGACTCGCTCTAGCTCCCACTCTTCGGTGGCAAAACTTTTAATAGTTAACATTCCTCCTAGATTATTACTTAGGCGAGCTGCAATGTCACCAGCGCGCTTTCTAACCTCCCGATACCTAGGCGCTAATTTTTGTTGGAAATTTATTGAACCCCAGAGAATTAAAGGTATTGGTAGAAATGCAAGAAATGCAACTCCTGGAGCAGTTATTGCCATTGCTCCACCAATTACCAGGACTGTGATGAGTAATTGAAGTATTTGATTGGCACCGTGATCTAGGAATCTTTCGAGTTGATTGATATCATCATTAAGAACTGTCATTAAACGACCAGAGCTATCACCTTCAAAGAAAGCCATTTCGAGCTTTTGTAGGTGGCCATATGCCTTTACTCGTAATGTGTGTTGAGTACTTTGAGCTAAATTGCGCCAAAGGAAGCCATAAAGATATTCAAATAGTGATTCAGCACTCCATATCAGAAAGGAGAGCAAAGCAAGTACACCCAGTTGGCTAGGGACAGATTCAAACCCTAGATTCCCCAACAAAGAACTTTGCTCTCTTACTACAACATCGACTGAAAGGCCTATTAGGACTGGTGGAGCGAGGTCTAAAATTTTATTTAAGATGGAGCAACTTGTTGCGGCAAAAATAAGTGTGCGGTAGCTCTTGAGATTACTTAGTAGTCTGCTTAATGCACTCTTAGATGATTGTGTTGGGTAAGTCATTCAATTTTTTATTAGCCCTTAAAGAATAAGCTGAGAAATCTTCTGCTCTTTTTTAAGATTCAGAGAAAAATCAATTAGAACTCTAGTAACTGGGATGCAACTTGCTCATGATTCGCATAGGTTGCGTTGTTTAAATCAAAAAGAGAAGGAAGAATTTGCCTCTTGCCACTTTTATTTAGATAGAGTTTTGGATGAGCGTTGATAAACTCACAGTCAAATTTTAGATGATGTCTTATATATTTTTCTTCTAAGATAGTCCTAGCTTGAATGGAGCAGTGGTCGAAATTAAAGGCCATCAATAATTGATGGCCTTTAATTTATGTGGTTTTTTACTTACCAGCGATTTCCGCCTGAGTCTCCATAGCCACCCCGGCCGCCGCCGCCGCCGCCGCCGCCGCGTGAGCCTTCACGGGGTGTGGCTTTATTTACTCGTATCATCCGCCCCATCCATTCGACGTCTTGGAGATCGTCGATTGCTTTTTGCTCGTCTGCATCTTGACTCATCTCAACGAAGGCAAACCCTCGTTTCCTTCCAGTCTCGCGATCGAGGGGAAGACTGGCTTTTTTGACTTCACCATATTGGCTGAACAGGTCTACTAAATCTTCTTGTTCTGCCTGGAAAGACAGGTTTCCTATGTAAATGGTCATTCCTAAAGGGACTGATGGGATTTGATCAGTGAAGCCTTGGTTCAAAAAGGAAAGTCCTTGATTGCTGGAGCCATGAAGCTGAAGCTTTTGGAGCGACCCGTTTGGAGACTGTTAGCTGAAGCTGATGCTTAACCAAGCTACAGGGACGCCGGTTTAAAAGTGAAGGCTAGCAACAATGAATAAAGAGACTGCATAATCTTTTTTATATTCATCCGTTTTTTGGGATCAAACTGATAAATATTCTCATGTTTTTATAAACCCTTCCCTTTAACGAAATATTGGATTTATATTGAGGAACTATTTTGGCGTTAATTTTCTCATTCTGATGCAGATTTCACTAAGTGTGGTGTCTCTATGACGTGAAAATCTTGCTTAGTGTTCTATAGATTACGTCTTTTTAGATTAGTAAAATCTCTTTGAGGTACTAAGCAGCCAAAGTTATTGAATCCCAGGTAAAGGCTTAAATTGCGTACAAATCTCTACTTAATAATTTCTTTTGCTAGAGGGTTTATAAATGATCTTCTGTTTTTATAACCCTTAACTTGCTAGCCTTTAAGTAGATATATAGTGATTCAATTGATAGGGTAATGGCTCCAATAGTATTGAATGAAATGTCTAACTCTTTTTAGGAATTTCGACTTATCTGTAGTTCTCGGTTCATGACCCTGAGCCGCTTTAATTCCTCGAAGACATTTGCGGGCATCCCTTTTGGGAGGTCTATTAAACTATGCGATTCAAAAATCTGGATTCGGCCAATCATTCGTCCTTTTAGACCAGTTTCATTGGCAATTGCACCAACTAAGTTTCCAGGTTTGACTCGATCACGATGACCAACTGCTACTCGGAAGGATTCCATATCTTTGTCAGCATGATGAGGCTCGTGATCATTCCTTCTTCGTGAATTGATTCGTCTTTCCCGTCGATCATCTGTGCGGTTGTTGTTGGAGAATTGATTTAACCAATTATCATCACCTTGAGCTAGTAGGGGATTCGGCCCTACAGCAAGACTTATGGCAGCAAGAGCAATTTGATCTGGTTCTACTTGCAGTTCTTCCCCTACTTTCTTTATTACTTCTTTCAAAAGGGATGTTTCTTTCTCCTCCTCTCTACCTTCCTTTAGCTCTTTAAGCAGGCGTTGATGAAGTCTTTCTAGTCGACTTTTATCAATGTCCGCATTGCTTGGTATAGCCATCGGCTCAATAGGTTGGCCAACTGCTCTTTCAAGATTGCTAAGGAAATGTCTCTCTCTGGGATTAACAAAAAGTACTGCTTCACCATTCCTGCCAGCCCTTCCAGTACGACCGATACGGTGAACATATGCTTCGCTATCAAAAGGCATGTCGTAGTTAATGACAAGACCAATTCGCTCAACATCCAGACCTCTTGCTGCTACATCAGTGGCAACAAGGACGTTAATACTCCCTTTCCGAAGACGTTCAACTGTCCTTTCACGTTGGTTTTGAGGAACGTCACCATTAAGTACTGCGACTTCATGACCAGAAGCCTCCAATACTTCGGCAACAGTTAAAGTGATAACTTTTGTTCTGACAAATATAATCACACCTACATCATTAATTGCTTCAAGTACTCTCTTAACTGCTTCGAGTTTGTGGTTATTCTTAACGGTAATAAAGCTCTGTTTAATAAGGCGAGCTTCTTGTGAACGTGACTTTATAGTGATTTCTGCAGGTTCATTTAGATAGCGCTTTGACAGTCTTCTGATCTCAGATGGCATTGTTGCTGAGAAGAGGACAAGTTGGCGTTCTTTTGGTAGTTGATCAAGAATCCATTCGACATCATCAATAAAACCCATTCTTAACATTTCGTCTGCTTCATCGAGGACCAG